>Ga0209495_1002080_pt1 | contig 13457 bp, 18 predicted proteins | sample EN1Hudsemesocosm_FD_184629 | JGI IMG/M metagenome (GOLD analysis project Ga0209495, IMG submission 184629) | Methane-oxidizing microbial communities from mesocosms in the Hudson Canyon - EN1E Hudson Canyon (SPAdes) (version 2) | ecosystem: Environmental > Aquatic > Marine > Cold seeps | place... | reverse complement strand
TGTGTGTAACATTACATATGGAAATGCCGCTTTATGTACTGCCTTCAATTACGTAAAACCACCTATCAGTTCTGTCGTCGCGTGCCTATTGATTTGCGTGCTCAGTTTGCTGCCTCAACTATACGTTATTCTCTGCAAACCAAGGATTACTCCGAAGCTAAACGTAGACGAAATACCTTGTTGGTTCACTATGACAATGAGTTTCAACGTTTAAGGTTGGACCAACGTTTAACTCCTGCGGTTGCCAGTAATGAGTTCCAATACGAGCCGGTGGCTTTGATGCCTCAAGCGGACATTCCTTCACAGACTATTGAGAACCAAACGCCTGTTGGTGACTCTATTTCTCTTTCTCTTTCAGACCTAACATCCTTTTACATGGCTAAGCTTAAGCTGGGTGGTAACAAAAAGACCATTCAAGACTTCTCTTCATCAATTGACGTGGCACTCCAATACTTTGGCTCGGACACAAACGCATCGTATATAAACCGTGAAATGGTGAGGGCGTTCATGTTGTTCCTCGGTAAGCTGCCTGTGAGATTCGCCTTGTCCAAGAAGACGAGAGGGCGGACTGTACAAGAGGTTGTAGAGATAGCTGACAAGCTCAACCTTGAACGCTCTTCTATACCTACGGTCAACAAACGACTTGATGTGCTTAGGGCTGTGTTTAGCTATGGTGTTGAAGAAGACAAGGTTGCAAAGAACCCGTTCGTAAACCTGCGTATGAAGGAGGCTAAGAAGGCCAAGAGCAAGCGCCAGCCGATGGGTGAGAATGACTTAAGTAAGCTCTTCAGTGGCCTCACACGAGGCTCTGAGGACTTCTGGGTGACCATGATAGCTCTGTATCAAGGTGCGAGGCAGAACGAGATACTACAGCTTCGTCGGGAGGATATATTCAAGGAGCGTGATACATGGGTGATGTCGTTCCATGATAGAGACGCCAACAACAGTCTCAAAACTGAAAGCTCTGTACGGGTCGTCCCTATTCACGCCCACCTCATCAACACGGGATTAGTTGATTGGGTGGCTGCTATAAGTGCCGGTGATAGACTGTTTCAGAGTGCATCACTTGGTATATACGGGAACTACTCGCAGACATACTCTAAGCACATAAACGCCGTGTTCAGAGGCTTGCGGGTGACTAAGCATTTCCACAGCCTTAGGCATAGCTTCAGGGATGCTTGTCGTGAGGCAGAGGTGCCTAGTGACATTGCTGACTACCTAGGAGGGTGGTCTGGTTCAACTTCCGTTAGCCGTTCATATGGCTCCTTGGAGTTCAGTCTGAGCCATATGAAGCGGCAGCTGGACAAATTAACCTACCTGAATTGACGACTCCTAAGGCATTCTTCGAGGTGCTATGCAGCCGTCGAAAGTTCAACTGGCTTAGGGTTCAGCCAGTCCATTAGCAGGCCTCTCATGCGTTCACTAGGGATGAAGAGAGTGATGGGCTTGCCGTCTCGGATTGCACTACGGAATATCCATTGGACTAAGGCTGATAGCGCGTATTGGTCTTGGTCAACTTTCACACCTCTAGACTCGATGAATGTCTTCACAGTTGGCACCATGTACAGGTCAATTATGTAGGCTAAGTTGGTCTTGTGGCGATGCTCGTTAGTTGCTCGTGCATTACAGGCTACAAAACCTTTGGCATACCCACTTCCTCTTAACTGCGTTTCTTGAGCAGAATAGCAGGTCCACATTGAGAGACTTGCAGGTCCTGTTGTCCTGTTCTTGAAGAAGTTATACATCAAGTTGTACATACCCTTTAGCCCGTCAGGGTCTAGCCTTTTATACCACGAAGAACTGAGCGGGCAGGTTCTTCTTCCGAACTTTGGCGTGTTGCCAATTGCATTGAGCTTAGGGTCAGTGATGATAGTGATTAGGCCTGCAATCCGAACCCTCATTGGCCCTTCGTCAAGCAGTACATGTGGAGATAACTCAAAGCCCTCAAGCGTATGGTGATGGACTTTATACCCTGCAGCCTTTACGTATGCATCCATAACACTTCCTGTCCAAAGGTAGGTTAGGACCCAGACTTCATTGAATGATGCTAGAAAATCAATGGGGAATACCCAGAAGTTTGACTCTCCCTTGAAGCGGTATAGGTTACCGTTTTCACACATGGCCTTTTCCTTGTCGAACCTTCCCTTGTAGTCGGGTTCGTTCTGGTGGTTCCAAAGTATGCGGCCATCATCAGCTATTGATATGAGGCTGTGCTTAGACAGCATCTTGAAGTCGCTCTTGGAAATCACCTTGCAATGCTCCACACAGTCCATCATTTCATCGATGAAAAGCCAGTACTTATGTTTGGACACAAAGCCATGAGTTGTTCTGGTGACTCCCTTCCAAAGTGAATGCGTGGTGACAATGTTATGACCCGCTTCTAAAAGCTCGTGGAAGTTATCAGTCTTAGACTGTCCGAATGCTTCTGGTGACTTGAAGTCTGCCACCGGACACTCTTCTTTGAACCGTGTTACCTCATCTAAATATGGGGTGATGATTATGATTTTAGGTGGAGTGATATCATCAAAAGCAGATGTCATGAACTTGTTGACTGTGGTGATAAGCCACGTGGACTTACCTTGACCCATCATGGCATCAACAACATTGATGAGAGGGGCGTTATCGTTGTGTTCAGTGAAGTTGAACATGTTTGTGGTCCTGTTAAGTTGATGAGTTAGCCGTTTTAGTAGAATCAAAACAGCTAAAAAATAGTTAATACGCCTATATACGGGGCGTTCAAGGTGCTTTCCTTAAAGAAAGATGGATATATTGAGTAATGAAGAACGATGATGAAAACAGGCTTCTGGAGAGTCTAAAGATGTCTGTAATCCACCATCATCCATGATTAATCACTAATGACTAATGACTAATGACTAATGACATAAACCAAGTAGGAACTGGTTATGATTCACCATTACCGTGATTTACCTATTTAAAGTGGTCATGGCTGTGGTCTATAACCATTAACGGTGATGGTCGTCAGTAGAGATGTTCTTGAGTTAAGCTTTAGTCACCTCACTTAGTTTGATAGTCAGCACTTTTGCTAATAATCGTCCTGCCTGCGTCAAGGTGAGTATGTGGCGTCTTTTGTCTTGTGGGTGTGTCTGAAACTGAACTAAGCCAAGTCCATTGGCTTTTCTCCGATTCGATTCCCCATTACTAAGTAACTGTACGCAACGGCATATCGTCGTTTTGTCACTCGATAACAACACAGTAAGTTCGGAAGCAGTAATTGGCTCATGGGAGGCGATGGTTATGAAGACCCGCATCTGAATCATAGTCATGCCTTGATATATTTCGTCCAGCTCCGCTAATGCATTGCTAAGCGTCGTCAGTTCAATGCGAGTGGTTTCGTGTTTTTTGATGATATGGCTCATACAAATGAGTCCCCTAATAGAATCATATTGATAGCTACAGATTCAGATATAGGACGTTCAAGCTTAGATTCCAGCTTGCTTTTGGCATTCATAAGGGCTTCATAGCCTTCTTTACTGAATCTCATAGCGCGTTTGCAGTACGGATTTCGTAGCTGCTGCTGTGGTGTTAGTTTTCGTGGGTTGGTCATGGGTTACTCCGGTAAGTTAAGGTGATTGATAGTCATGTTTCAAAATACATATAGGTCTGACATGAGTGTTAAAAGAAGTTGGGGTCCCTATAGGGCTACACTTGCTTTCGCACAGAGATGTGGCGCTGCCATACCTATAGTGCAATTTAATTACTTAGTGAGAATTAGGTCAGTGGTGGACATCTTTCTAGATGCTGGTATGGCGGAGCTTCAGTCTTTTAATGTTTATGTGGGGTTTACCCCTGTTGAGCTGTTCACTGGATGATGAAAAGAGTTCGCTAAGGATTGATTGTCCATGAATGCATGTGTAGCATCGATATCTCTATGACCCTATATGAACGTTTAAGGAGAAAGGAATGACTACATATCAACGCTACGGATATGCTCGAGTCAGTACGCTCGACCAACACACCACCATCCAAATTGAGGCACTCAAGGCTGCAGGTTGTCATCGTGTGTGGGAAGAGAAGGTGTCTGGCACAAGCAGGGTGTCAAGGACGCAGCTAGAAAGCGTTCTAAGCCATCTTAGGCAAGGTGACACCTTGGTGGTGACGCGGATAGATAGGCTGGCTAGGAGCGTCAAGCACTTGCAGGACATCATTCATGACCTCAAAGGTCGTGGCGTACACCTACAAGCTACGGAGCAGCCTATAGACACGTCTACTGCGGCAGGTAAAGCCTTCTTGGACATGCTGAGCGTCTTTGCTGAATTTGAGAATAACCTACGTAAAGAGCGCCAGCTGGATGGTATAGCAATGGCTAAGGCAGCAGGTAAGTACAAAGGTAAGGCGCCTTTGAAGCAGGAGCTAAAGGAGGAAGTCATCAACCTATTTAAGTCTGGGGCCAAGCAGGTGGACATCATCAAGCAAGTGGGTGTTGGTCGTACATCAGTGCATTCAATCCTCAAGTCTGCAGGGCTTAAGTAATAATCAACTTGTCCCAGTCTAGTGATAGTGTGGCTGCCGCTGCAGCCCTACTGTAAGAAGATGGCTGGTTGTTGATTGGTAATTAATCACATGCCTCCCTGCACTAAGAAGCCTTTAGGTAGTCTATACAGCCCCCTGCGGGGGTGTTTTTAAGCGCCCTATATTGATATAACGCCAAAGATTTTTATTCCAAATCATTTCCCACATTGATTGCTTAAGCTAACATAACCCCGCACATCGTCCATAACGTCCACTGGTAATTTATAAGGTGTCACTGGGTTTAAGCGGTCGACAGTCGCTGAGTGGATAAGTATGATATTTTAGACTACGTTAATAAGCTTTATTATAGTTTATCTGCAAAATCACAGGCATTTGAGTATGGATATATGAACATTAGAATGATAACTATTGGATTAACACTTTCGATGCTATCAGGCAGTGGAGCCGCAGTTTCTGCTGATTTTCAAAAGGGAATAAATGCATATAAGTTAGGCGATTTTGAAACTGCCATAGAAGAGTGGGGTCCGTTGGCTGAACTTGGAAATCCGCTAGCACAACATAATATAGGCTTTATGTATAATTCTGGAAAAGGCGTGGTTCAGAATAGTAAAACAGCATTGAAGTGGTTTATTTTATCTGCTGAACAAGGCTACGCCGAAGCTCAATATAATGTAGGGATTTTTTATGATGCAGGCACAGGTGTAAAAGAGAATGATAAGACGGCCATCCATTGGTATACCTTATCTGCTGAGCAAGGGAATGCTGAAGCTCAAAATAGCCTTGGACGTATGTACAATTTTGGTAATGGCATCCCAGAGCAGAATAAGGTAGCCGTAGAATGGTATATTAAAGCTGCAAAGCAGGGACACGCTTTGTCCCAATTTGATTTGGGGGTTATGTACGCTAATGGGGAGGGTGTTCTTAGAAACAATATGCGGGCTTATATGTGGTGGAACTTAGGCGCATATAATGGTGATAGAAAAAGTGCTAGATATAAAGAAATCCTTGCTAAGGAAATGACTGCTGCTCAAGCCTCGAAGGCACAGGATATGTCCAGGACGTGTCTAGAAACTGGATATACAGATTGCTAACACCCCTTATTAAAGGGCCTGTATCACATTTCAGCATATTTTTTCAATATAAAAATCAGAATAATTCCTATATTAATCAGCGGTTTATTGTAGTAGCTTATATTTGACCTTTCCTACTCGACATAGAAATAAAATGGCAAGCATAAGGTATGCAGTTCCAGCAGCTAAGATTTCCCTGATAATTTTGATCCTAACAGGGTTCATCTACGCCAGCCTAATTTACGCAAGCACAATACTTCAAGTCATAACGCAGCCTCAACTAATTATATTAGCAATATCAGGATTAGTTTTTGTAAGCTATATATCTATAAGGCTAGTAGTCCCTAATTTCCTAAAGCACAACGACTTAGAATTAAGTAACGGAAAAACTCCAGTAGAATTCAATTTAAGATCATCTTTTGGCATGCTTTGGGGCCTGACTTGGAGATTAGTTATAGTCCATCAAATCTTAAATTTGATAGATAGCCAACTAGAATATGTCTTTGAAGACTACGACAGAGTAGCTTATTTTGGCCTTATTATTGGAATGAATTTTTTGATGCAGTACTTTGCCGCCTATCTATTATTAAAATATCCGTTTGGACGAATTCATATAGTACAAAAAGGTAGCGAGCAAGAAGGCTCAGCTATTAATATAAATACCATTCAAAGCAATGGAAGCAGTAATACAGGAGGATATGTAATGGCAGGTTTTATTGGAGTATTAGCTTTTTTGGGTTTTGGTGCATACGGCATAGCACAGATTGCAGTTGGCTATATGGGAATAGAGTATATGTTTGGAGGGGGCTGGGCTATAGCGGCTTTAATTGGCTCGCTCGCCTTTAGGTTCACTTTACCCATTACTATAGGTGCGTTTTTTGGAGCAACAGAAGTCCTTGGTTGGCACTGGGCAGTGGCCCTAGCATTTACTGCGCCTGGCCTTCTTTTTATAATTCCAGCCTTCGTGGCATCAATATTTATTCGCAAATGAAAGCAGATGAAGGCACGATACAGTTGCTCATCTCTATAGCTGTTGTAACTACAGGGCTTTTCAATATGCCTTATGGTTACTACGTCTTGTTGAAGATTGTGTTGTGCGCAGTACTATTGAGACAAGCCTTTCTTCACTTTGAAGCGAACAACTTGCTCTGGATTAGCTTGCTTGCTGCGGCCGTTCTTTACAACCCAGTATTCCAGATACACCTTGGGAGTAAAGTGATGTGGTCTATTTCTAACATAGCCACTGTCCTTTTTATCGCCCACTCATTAAGACTCGTTAATGGTAGAAGTAAAAGGAAGGATTCTAAAGAAGTCAGCTAAAATTATAAAAATTAATTGAGCTATTAGCTTGCATCACAAATGCCATATACGCTCCTAAAAAGGCGTTTCAAAAAGGCAGTTCTATCTCCAAAAAAAGGGTATATAAATGCATGTAAAAACCTTACTGCTGACTTCAGCTATTTTGGCAGCACCTGAGCTAGTGAAAGCAGATGAATTTCCCCGTGATTTATTAGCGGGCTCTCATTATGCAAGTGAATGTGCTGGTATTTACACAATAATGACAAGTGTTCCACTTGAAGTTGATGCTCAATTGAACAAAAGCGCTGCTAAATGGGGTCAGATGTTTGGCTCCATTTCTGGATTATTCATGAAACACGCTGATGGAAGAGTGGTAACTAACGGTGAAGTCCTTAGAAGAACCAGTGCTGAAATAGTTGAAATTGGTAAGCAATTTGATAGAGACGCTGAAGCAGTTAGCCGAAAAGTCTATGCCTGTGATGTATGGTTAGGAACCGCTGGGAAAGTATTCTCAGATGACACTTTCATAGATGAAATCGAAGCGCTTAAAGCCATAGGGTTGCCAACGCCATTACCTAAATTGTCTAAATCTCCAATAAATATAGATGGCCTAAAGGCTGCTTTTTCTTTTTGGAATGATGCCGGCAGGCCAACACCAGATTCTATAAAAAATGAGATTATTCGAAAAATAGAAGCAAGTCAAAAAAAGATGAAACAACCATAATTATCTAATAAGGAGTGTGTTAGTGGGTGCTTTAGTTAATGGTATAAAAGCTTCAATATTTGGAGGTATTCCGGGGGCCTTGGTCGGTGGTTTAATTCTAGATAAGTTTCTAGGTGTTAAAGAATTCCATCAAACCGGTCGTAACTGGAGCATTGATAGCATTCGTAGGATAAAAGAATACTACGGCGTAGAACTGGAATGTGAGTTACCCACATGGTTGGGTAGCAACATGGATGAAGTTATACGGTATAGGGATATGAGAGTGAGCTGTGATTGGAAACTCAGCGAGGAATGGGTGCTAGCAACTTTGGTTATAGGGATAACTTCTGCATTCTGGGTATATCGTTATTTATCAAAAAGCAGTTGATGTAATTAGCTTCTTCTGCTGAGATTATGAATGGCTGCTGGGGTGCAGAACCAAATGCCCCCTGTTCAGAGGAGCTGTTATCATTTATATACGGCCCCACATGGGTTTTTTAGCGTCCCCTGTATCGAAAGACTGTGTCATATTTTTGTACCAAATTTATCCCAGAGAACCTAAAGAAGCCACCAGATAACAGTAGAAACCACTAGCACCAGATGTATACTGTCTAATAAGAACTACCGTTAACACAAGGATTTGTAGATGCGTATGCAGAAATTATTAGTAACCCTAGCTTTCTCAATGATATTTGGCAGTGGAGTTGTGGTTGCTGCTGATTACGATAAGGGACTTAAGGCATATCAGTCCGGTGGCTATGTAGCTGCGCTAGCAGAGTTTCTTCCTTTAGCTGAGCAGGGGGATGCTGCTTCTCAATTTTATCTAGGGCGCATGTATGCTAAGGGAGAGGGTGTGCTAGAGAACGATAAGGTAGCACTGATGTGGTACACCTTAGCTGCAGAGCAAGGGGATTCTTATTCTCAATATAATCTGGGAACCATGTACGAAAGCGGTAATAGTGTCCCCAGGAACCATTATACATCTGTTAAGTGGTACACCTTAGCTGCTGAGCAAGGGCTTGCTAATGCTCAGTATAATCTAGGGACTATGTACTCGAACGGTAGTGGTGTTCCAAAGAACGATAAGACAGCTGTTAAGTGGTACACCTTAGCTGCAGAACAGGGATTTGCGTATGCTCAATATAATATGGGAACTAAGTCCTTACGTGGTGAAGGCACTCCAAAGAGCTATAAGACAGCAGCTAAGTGGTTCACCATGGCTGCTGAGCAGGGGCATGAGTCGGCTCAATATAATTTAGGTCTTATGTATGCTAGGGGGGTGGGTGTCCTCAGAGACGATTTGCGTGCCTATATGTGGTGGAACTTAAGTGCTTATAAAGGTCTTAAGGCAGGTGCTGACAATAAAAAAATCATCGCTAAGAGAATGACTCAGACTCAAATTGATAAGGCTCAGGAAATGTCCCGCAGTTGCTTAGAGAATAAGTATAAGGGTTGCGTAGGGCAACAACCAGCTCAAATTCAGCAAGCTACTAATGACCAAGAGTCCCCTGCATTAGCTTATATAAGATATGAAGTTAGCCAAAAGTGGATTAGACCCGAAGATACTCGAAATGGAATGCTAGTTGAGCTTTCTATCGAGCTTATACCTACAGGTGAAATTGTTAATATCGAGGTAAGTTATCGTAATGGTAGCGCTACAGATGCTTTTGTGGCATCGGTTGAGAGGGCTGTTATAAAAGTGGGTAGTTTCGATAAGTTAAGTCAATTAAATTCAGCACTGTTCGAAGCGCAATTCCGTAAATTTACAGTTAAGTTTAGCCCAGAAGATTTGTGATTATGATGCGTATTAATAAATTATTAGGACCATAAGCCTTCGCGATGCTCTTCAATAGTGGAGCTGCGGTTTCTGGTGAGCTGAGTGAGATTAGCAGTGAGCCTACCAACTGTTACCAGCTAGCTTGGAATAATCTAGGCCTAAGCACAGGTCAGGCTATAAAATTATGCAGTGGGACGACAGATGCTCCTAAAACAATCGAGTGTTTTATCAAAGCGTATGGGCATCCAGACGATGATGGTCTTGGGCTTCCTATGGGATTCGCTGTGAATCTATGCAAAACCAACTCGGAGCCTTTTTAAGGATGATGAAGTCTAAAATAATTTTATTACTGGCAGTGTTTGTAGCCAGCAATGCGTTTGCTTATGAAGTTAAGCTCTCTAGTTGGATGAAGAACTTTTACACTGTGACGATAACGTACGACAAGCCGTACAAAAGTGGTTTCTTTAGCTGTTTTTTACTGGATGGAGATAAACCTATTACAGGGGTGGGAGGCGAAATCATTACTGGGACAGGAGAACTATCCTTCCACATTAGTCAGGGAGTACCTGATGATGCAGTGGTGACCGCAGAATGTGAATTAAGAAGCGGGACAAAAGATTGACCAACGAGACTCTGGAGAACCCCGTGGTCAAGCTTTCATAGATTATGTGTAAGTGCCTTTGCTTATGGTTGTTAGCTATTTACGCTGTTTAGTATTTTTTGCTTGAGTTGGTCGAGAGTGAGCCTTCCAGCTTCGGACCAATAGTGCATTGCTAAGTCTATCATCCCCCTGACCTTTAGTTCTTTCGTCATTGGTAAATCTATATGTGTGGGTCTGCCACCTACTTGGTCAAATATACTTTGCATTTCCTCCAGGTTATTAGGCGGGTTAGCTCTCATAATTGTAGCCATTTCTATACGCCATCCATCACACTGAGAGTATAGGGATAGAACCAGTTCTGGGTTAAGGTCGTACATGGAACCAATATCCTCCATGAGGAGACTAGCTCGAGACGCAATAGCTCCATTTGTTGGGGACTTGCCTTGTAGTTTTGTTATCGTGTGCGAGTAAAGCATCCTAAAAGTGAACCCAGTATCTTGAAATGCAGGGGATATTCGTGGGTCTACAGAGGCTGGGATACTGGTCATTATTGTATACAGTGCGACGCATTCTGAGGCTTCTAGTGCGACATTGTCCAAGCTTTGTTGTGAATAGGCAGGTTGAAATGGGAGCGTTAATATCGCAACAGTAGAGATAAATTTTTTGAGTTTGATATATAAAATCTGCATGTGGAATTGATACTTTTAGATTATAGAAAATCATGTAAATTTGATATGAAAATTATCGTTAATACAAGGAAGTGCCGATGCGTTTAAACAAACTATTAGTAATCTTAGCTTTCTCAATGCTATTTGGCAGTGGTATAGCTCTTGCAGCTGATTTTTATAAAGGTTAATTTGCATATGATTCTGGTGGCTTTTAGACTGCCCTAGCAGAGTTTACATTTTTAGCTTGGCAGGTTTTTGCTGATGCCCTAACCAAAAAAGAACATGGATAAGTTATGACTAATAATATTAAAGAAATCACTAAAGTAGCTGAGCAAGGGGATGCTGATGCTCAAGTTGGTCTAGGGGTTAGGTACGCTAATGGTAAAGGTGTTGAACAGAATTATGAGGCATCTGTTAAGTGGTTCACTTTAGCTGCTGAGCAGGGGCATGCTGATGCTCAATATAGCCTAGGGGTTATGTACACCTATAGTATGGGTGTTGAAGCGAATTATGAGGAAGCTGTTAAATGGTACACCTTAGCCGCTGAGCAGGGGGATGCTGATGCTGAATATAATCTGGGGTGTATGTACGACCCATTAAATTATATATATGGTGAGGACGTTGAACAGAATTATGACGAAGTTGTTAAATGGTACACTTTAGGCGTTGAGCAGAGTTATGAGACATCAGCTAAATGGTACACCTTAGCCGCTGAACAGGGGGATGCTAATGCTCAATTTAAACTGGGGCGTTTGTACTACGATGGTGAGGGCGTTGAACAGAATTATGAGACATCAGCTAAATGGTATACCTCAGCTGCTGAGCAGGGAGATGCCTATGCTCAATCCCATCTGGGGTGTTTGTACTACCATGGCCAGCACCGTTTTGAACAGAATGATGAGGAAGCTATTAAATGGTTCACCTTAGCTGCTGAGCAGGGAGATGCCTATGCTCAATGCCATCTGGGGGATGCGTATCAATCTGGCAGGGGTGTTCCACAAAGCGATAAGATTGCAGCGGAGTGGTTCAGCTTATATGCTGAGCAGGAGGATGATGATTATGCTCAAGATAATCTGGAGCGTATGTGCGTCAAAGGTGCGGGTGTTGTGGAGAATGATGAGACACCTGTTAAGTGGTTCACTTTAGCTGCTGAGCAGGGAGATGCTAATGCTCAATATAATCTGGGGAATATGTACATCAAAGGGCAGGGTGTTCCAGAAAACGATAACACTGCAGCTAAGTGGTTCGCTTTAGCTGCTGAGCAGGGGCACGCTAATGCTCAATACCATCTGGGGTGTATGTACTACTATGGTGACGGTGTTGAACAAAATTATGACACATCTATTAAATGGCTCACCCTAGCCTCTGACCAGAGAAGTACGACTTCTGAGCTGGGGCTTAAGTACGACAATGGTGAGGCTGTTCAACAGAGTAAGTCTAAAAAAATACATATGAAACCATCCTATACCACCGAACCTATCTACAATAAGAGTGAAGTGGATTTTGATTCTTGGGATGATATAGACCAAAAAAACTTAGCTAAAGTTAATGCTAACAGGCAATATGAGACATCTGATTATACTCCCAAAATCTCAGTTTGCAGGCGCTGTGGGGCTGAAAGCCCAGTGGTGCCATGCAAATATTGTGGCTACCTGTTTTTGTATTAACTACAACAGTGGGTATGGATTGTGCTTCCAAAATGAGTTGGGGTTGCGTGCAAAGGCAATTGATGCTTAGCCGCTGCTTGACCACGTCACCCCACTATATCGTTGACTACGTGGTGGTCCACGAGCTGTGCCATATGCTACATCATAATCACTCGCCAGCCTTCTGGCAGCAGGTGGAGAAGGTCTTACCAAACGCTCAAGATTGTCGAGATTGGTTGAAGCATCACGGTCAAGAACTGAAGGTTTAAGGCCATCCGTTAGCAACCGGCTGGCTTAGTTTATTTAAGTTAATCCCATGAAAGGAATATGTGGCCTAGATGACATATCAAGGAGCAAATAGTGTCTGAGTATCGTAAATTTTACGCAGTGTGTCCTAATTGTAGGGAATGGGAAGTGGCCTCTACAAAGCAGAAAGATTCCAACTATTCTTGTCACCCATGGGTGGTTTACAATGATTTTTGTAAATTCAACTGTGAATGGGGTACCGACGGTCAATGGACGTCTCCAGTCCCCGTCTCATTTAAATGTAACAATTGTCAGCATGCAGACTGCAGTGGAGGGTTCTTGTGTAACATTGTATGGAAAACGTGTCCAATTGATTGCCCTAAATGTGGCAATAATGATGAAACAGAGGTTCTCAAATTACATCAAGCTGCCACTGATAATGATTACTGGGTTATGCCTTCTCCTTTTAAAGAGTTTAGTATTGAAACTGATTCAAAAGCTGTCAGCAAGCCAGAGCGGATGGCTGTGAAAGTCTCTTGTAATAAGTGCAACTGGAAATACTCTCGAAATGATGTTTCTTGCATTTGTAGGGAATGCCACATATAGACGGCCTTAGGACAATTATGTTTCCCGTTATCTGTGTAACATCCATGTGATACACTGCCATTTCGAGTGTATGACTTGTCACTGCTTTAGTGCTGACGACTGCTCTGATTACCTTGATTGACTTGATGGCGTAAACTATTGATATGCATTGCTTTTTACTAGGCAAACCCATAGAATCTGCGCCTGCAAATGGTGAGGTGTCCGAGTGGCCGAAGGAGCACGCCTGGAAAGTGTGTGTACCGCAAGGTACCGAGGGTTCGAATCCCTCCCTCACCGCCATTTTCTCCTGAGAATCCTCAGGTAACTCATTGAAATGTCTATAGAAACCCGCTAATCACAACTGCGATGGT
>Ga0209495_1002074_pt1 | contig 13483 bp, 5 predicted proteins | sample EN1Hudsemesocosm_FD_184629 | JGI IMG/M metagenome (GOLD analysis project Ga0209495, IMG submission 184629) | Methane-oxidizing microbial communities from mesocosms in the Hudson Canyon - EN1E Hudson Canyon (SPAdes) (version 2) | ecosystem: Environmental > Aquatic > Marine > Cold seeps | place... | reverse complement strand
GTGCCAAATCACAACCCAGTTTCAATAGTGCAGTGCCATGTTCAATCGTTTCAACACCTTCAGCAATTACATCACGTTTGAATGATTTAGCTAAGCCTATAACACCTTCAACAATGGCTAAATCATCAGAGTCAACCAGCATGTCTCGTACAAAGGTCTGATCTATTTTAATTAAGCTGGCTGGTAGGCGTCTAAGGTAAGTCAATGATGAATAACCTGTACCAAAATCATCTAGGGAAAAGTTTACGCCGAGTGCCATACATGCCTTCATGATTACTGATACATGCTGCACATCATCTAAGGCGCTTGTTTCTAGCACTTCTAACTCTAAATAGCGTGGTTCAACATCTGGGTGGGCCGCAAGCAGTGTGGCCAGCCTCTGGGTAAAGTCAGACTGCTGTAATTGTGCTGCTGCAATGTTTACGCTAGTGCTGACGGGTAAATCGAGCCCGATGTCTTGCCATTGGCTTATTTGTGTCAGTGCGGTATCAATAACCCATTCACCCATTTCAATCATCATGGCGTGGTTTTCAATGACAGGCAAAAACTCGATTGGATTTAATAGACCTCGCTTCGGATGTTGCCAGCGAATGAGTGCCTCAACCCCCGTCACTGTGCCTGTCTTCATATTTACCTTAGGCTGATAATGGAGTACAAATTGTTGATTATCTAATGCGCTGCGAATTGCTTCTAGGCTTTCTCGTTGCACTTTAACCGCATCATCTTGAACGGTATCAAACAGGTGATAACGGTTCTTACCTGACTCTTTAGCTACATACATGGCTTGATCAGCATGACGCATGAGCTGGTCCGCATCCACATTATCTTGCGGGTAGAGGGTGACACCAATGCTGGCTGAAACATTTAATATCACCTCACCGATTGTAACAGGCTCAGATGCTGCCACTAAAAACCGTTCTAATACCGGCTCACAATCTTCAACTTTAGCTAAATCAGTTAATACAGCCACAAATTCATCACCACCAATACGGGCTAAGGTATCACCTTCACGTAATGCTTCTTTCATACGGACTGAGAGTGCAATCAGCAGTTTATCTCCTACATCATGACCATGGACATCATTGACGTCTTTAAAACCATCTAAATCTAGAAATACGACAGCGAGTGACTGCTGGTGACGGTTGCATTGCAACATGGCTTGAGATAATCGGTCAGCAAGTAATGAACGATTGGGTAAGTTAGTGAGTATGTCATAGTGGGCTATGCGCTCTAATTGCTCTTGATGCTCTTTCATCGGAGTGATGTCGGTACACAAAGCAATATAATTAGTGGTGACATCATGAGCATCACGTACAGCACTGATGGTTTTCATTTCAGCATACACTTCGCCATTTTTACGACGATTCCATACTTCACCATACCAATAGCCGTCTTCCAGCAGAGCTTTCCACATATCGGCATAAAACTCGGGGGATTGCCTTCCTGATTGAAGAATACGTGGGTTCTGTCCTATCGCCTCTTCACGGCTATAGCCCGTTGTCTGTGTGAAGGTATCGTTAACATCAAGTATGGTACCTTTAGCATCGGTAATGGTGATGCCTTCTCGAGCGTGGGAGAATACACTGGCAGCTAGCTTAAGTTTTTTTTCCGCTAGTTTTCGGTCGGTTATGTCTGCATGAATACCTACCATCCTTAGCGGCTGTTGCTGAGGTCCTCTATAGGTCACTTCAGCAGTGGACTTAAACCAAAGCCAGCTACCATCTTGTTTGCGCCTACGATATTCCATGCTCATTGCTGAGTCACTACTGAGGCCTTCTCGGAAAACCGTCATCACTGCATCATAGTCATCAGGGTGTAGGTTATCTTTCCAGTTCTGTAAGTTGCTCTGAAACTCAGCAGGATCATAACCCAACATTTCTGGATAATTTGGACCTACAAGTATCTCTCCTGTTTGCAGGTTCAGGTCAAACCAGCTTTGCTTTGAGGTTATCAAGGAAAGTCGTAAATGCTCTTCTTTTTCTATCAGTGATGTTTCAAGAGCTTTTCTCTTAGTAATATCACGAGCAACACCTAACACACCCATTACCTTACCTTCTTCATCTAGCACGGGTGTTTTAATCGTTTCGAATAGCCCTTGATAACTACTATCAGCAAAATCTAACGCCTCCTCATTGATGGAAGGATTATTGGCTAACATTACTTTTTCATCATACTTACGAAAGAAATCTGCTTGCTCTTTGCCTACAAAATCGTAATCTGTTTTGCCTGTAATATCCGCTTCTTTAGCACCAAAGAATTTCTCAAACGAAGGGTTACAAGAAAGGTAAACACCATCTTTATCTTTTAACCATATCAAGTCTGGAATGGTATTCACCAACGTACGGAGTTGAGATTTACTTTTTAGTAGCGCCTGTTCAACACGTTCGCGTCCAGTTACTAGGAACCAAACCAGTAATGTGATCAGGACGCTCAAGATTATCCCAATAGCTGCGACTACATTTGGGTGTTCCTCGTTAATGCGAGAACTCATTAAAGCTAAAGGGCGGATGTGAACAGTCCATGGATGCTCTGCAATCTGTATTTTAACTGTAGCTTCAAGATCGGTAGTAGTCGTGTGATTAACAGCATTAGAATCATACATTAACGCTTCATTCGACATGCTTTCACCATCATATATGTGGATGTCTAAATCGTCAGCCTGCTCACCAAAGAGTCCGTTCATTAAATCATTCATTCGAAAAGGTGAATATACCCAGCCAAGAATATGCTCTTTCCGTTCTAATAGGGTGTCGTTGTTAGTGCCATTTTGATAAACCGGTAAATACATCAAAAATCCTGCTTGATCTTGCTCACCTGTTTCCTGTACCAGCTTTATTTTTCCTGACAGTTGAGCATGTCCAGTATCAATGGCTTTTTGCATGGCGGCATGACGCATTGGCTCACTGAACATATCATAGCCGAACGCGCGTTGATTACGATCATCGAATGGCTCTAGATAGATGATTGAGGTGTAAGTGTCACGCTGACCCTCAGGCCAAATAGTGAATTCAGGGAAGTCCTCGTTACGAATGGAGGCGATGTATTGAGTCTTTTTCACGGGCGGTACAATTAAGGAAAATCCCACACCTTGTATGCCAGCGTAGTTCTTAGCTAAATTGAGCGTAGTAACATATTGCTTGAATTCGTTACGTTCGACACTGCTTGAGGCTTTGAATAAACCGCTCGCACCTTGCAATACCTGCTCGTAAACATGCATGCGATGTTTGATGAGACTTGTTGCCTCACGCACACGAAAATCGAAATAGGTCTGCGTTTTTTGTTCAAGTTCAAGCTTGGCGGTATTGAATGCCTGATAGGTGATAAATAACGAGAACAATAGCGTTAACAGTGGCAGTGCTATTGATAAATTGACGTGTAAGTATTTAGTGATTTTCATTATAGTTTTTATAAGAATGGAGCATCTCTTAATATTAGGAAAAGTATCCAAGAAAAACACTATAACGGAACAAATAATGTAATACAAAACAATTGAATTTCATGCTACTTAAACCCCATTACATCCTAATGTCAATCTGTCTGACCTACCTCTGTAATGGTTTAACAAAAGCGAAGTGATTTATAGCCTACAACGTGTACAACTACTAAATCGATGAGAGCAGATCAATTCCATCAATGACTCCTTCTGGCACGTTAGCGACGAATCGTTCAAAGGTCACTATTCGACCCGAAGTGGACAATTAGGATACTTAATTTCAGGAAGAAAGCTTCTCAATGAGTTAACACAATTCATTATGGAACCTAGATGCATAGCTTGAACCGCTACGCTTTATTACGACGATAATCTATCTAAAGTCTTACTGTAATTAATCGTTAATAGCTGCTTAAGGTGAACACTTCTTTACAGACTCAATTTCATTATCTCTACCTGAAGTAGACGTGTATGATTGACTCGTACCAATAACTTGGTGGTTAGCCGTATTTGGATTGAATATTAACCAAATAAAACTATTGTAAACCGACGGAGGACTAGTATTTATGAGTCATGAATCCAGTAAAACTGTGCAGCTAACCATCGATGACCATACTGTAATCGCCAATAAAGATGAGTTGCTGATTGATGTTCTTTATCAAGAAGGGATTAAAACACCCTCACTGTGTTACAGCCCCGGCCTTAGCTGTACGGGAGCGTGTCGTGCCTGTCTGGTAGAGGTAGAAGGAAGTAGCGTTTCCTTACCTGCTTGTGAAATAACGGTCGTTGACAATATGCAGGTTAAAGCTCAATCGCTAGCGTTGGAACAGGAACATCAAGCTATCTTGTCCATGATGCTGGAGCATTATGTTGATACTGATTTTGATGCCAGTAAGATTAATCATACAGAGTTTGATTATTGGTTACGGCGTTATGACCTCACGCCGCCAAACTCGGAAAGCAAAGCGCCACTGTTTGCAGTGGACAGTGATCCTCATCCCGCTATTCGAGTTGATTTAAATAAATGCATTCTATGTACTCGTTGTGTTCGTGCCTGCAATGAAGTGCAAGGACGGTTTGTCTGGGGCTTGGCCGAACGTTCAGATCATACTCAAATTACTGCTGGCATGGATGAATCCATGTTGGAGGCGGGTTGTGAATCCTGTGGTACTTGTGTGGCTTATTGTCCTACGGGGGCTTTGTCTGATCGAAATAATACCCTGCCAGATGATGAGATAGATAAAAAGGTGATGACCACATGTGCATACTGTGGCGTGGGGTGTAACTTCGATCTCAATATTAAAGATGGTCGTCTGCATCATGTCACCTCTAATCCACATGCACCGGTAAACGGAATGCATCTGTGTGTGAAAGGCCGGTATGGCTTTGACTTTGTGCATCACTCCGATCGTTTAACACAGCCAAAGGTAAGAGAATGGTTATTACAGGGAACGCAGCGGCCGCAAGGGGATGATCGTGGCAAGTGGGTAGCGGTAAGTTGGGATCAGGCATTAGACATTGTGGCACAAAGATTCAGTAGCATGATTGATGAGTCTGGTCCGGATTCCTTAGCACTCTTTTCTTCTGCCAAATGCACCAATGAAGAAAACTATCTGATGCAAAAATTCGCCCGCCAAGTCATCGGAACCCATAATATTGATCACTGTGCGAGGCTGTGTCATTCCTCTACTGTTGCCGGTCTGGCAGCCTCTTTCGGTTCCGGTGCCATGTCAAATACCATGGCCGATATTGCTGAGCAGTCTCAGGCCATATTTGTGATTGGCTCCAACACCACTGAACAACACCCTGTTTTTGGATCGATGTTACGTCAGGCCGTCCATCAACGTGGTGCAAAATTGATCGTCGCAGATCCCCGCAAGATTGATCTCACCGACTTCGCTACGCTACATCTGAGTCACAAGCCCGGAACGGATATCGCCTTGGTGAATGGCATCATGCATGTGATTATTGAAAATGGTTGGCAGGATGAACATTTCATTAACTCACGTACTGAAGATTATGAAATGTTACGTGAGTCTTTAAGAAAATATACGCCAGAATATGTCAGTGACATCACCAGTGTTCCTATTGATGCCATCATTGAAGCAGCAACTATCCTTGGTACAGCCAAACCGATGGCCGTAATCTGGTCAATGGGTATCACCCAGCATACTGTTGGTGTGCAAAATGTCTTCAGTCTTGCCAACCTACAAATGCTGACGGGTAATATGGGGATTCCAGGAGGCGGTGTTAATCCACTGCGTGGTCAGAATAATGTTCAAGGCGCCTGTGATCAGGGTTGCTTGCCTAATGTCTTTCCTGGCTACCAGCAAGTAGCCAATCCAGATAGCCTCAATAAGTTTGCTGATGCCTGGGCACTTTCTAATCGACCTCAATTATTTAGTGATACACCGGGGCAAACGATTACGGAAATGGTGGATAATTCATTAACAGGAAAGATCCGAGGTTTTTATATCTTGGCAGAAAACCCTATTATGTCAGATCCGGATGTTAATCATGTTCGTCAGGCGATGGCCAATGCCGAATTTACGGTCTTGCAAGAGATATTTCCATCGGAAACAGCTGATTATGCCGATGTATTATTACCGGGTGTTACGTTTGCAGAGAAAGAAGGTACCTTCACCAATACCGAACGGCGTATTCAATTAATTCACGATGCGGTCACATCACCGGGAGAAGCGAGAAAAGACTGGGCAATTACAGCCGAACTAGCTAGACGTATTCTTGCTCATCGCCAACAAAAACCAGTCGGAGTCTATGCGGGTTGGGATTATCAATCCTCTGCACAGGTGATGGATGAAATTGCTGCATTAGTGCCATCCTATGCGGGTATTTCTCATGAGCGACTACATAATGGTGAACAATTGCATTGGCCCGTCAAGGACAAGCAACATCCGGGCACCCCAATCCTGCATACGGAACAATTTACTCGTGGCAAAGGTGTATTCCATGTTACTGAGCATTTGCCAGCAAAAGAGCTGCCAGATAAAGACTATCCCTTATGTTTAACCACGGGTAGAGTGTTATATCACTGGCATGGAGCCGAAATGACTCGGCGCTCTCAACCATTGATGGCACTATATCCACAAACATTAGTAGAAATTTCCCCGGATGATGCTACTCGACTTGGCATCGATGATCAGCAAACAATACGTATTGTTTCTAGGCGAGGTGAAATGATCGGCTCAGCAGAAATAAGTGATCGCGTTCCTGCTGGACTAATCTTTGGTAATTTTCATTTCCCAGATGAAGCAAACGTTAATAACTTAACAAGCGGTGAGCTAGATCCTATTGCTAAGATACCTGAATACAAGGTGTGTGCAGTAAGAATAGAAACACAGATTTGATGATCCGAAAATAAAACTAAGAAGTTAAAATTAAACGCCAAACTAACTATAGTAAAAACAATAAAAAAATCCCAATATGACCAAGTCTTGAGGCTCGGTACTTATTGGTATCTAGGACCTGCTCGCTGGCTAATTAGATTGCTATTTAAGGTGGCAATATCAGTAGGTTAGTCGTTACTGATGCGCTTGACAAACTGAATGCAGGCGTTCAAGGGATGGTCGCTTTTGGCACGTAAGCAGCCATTTTAGTGCTAAAGATATGATAGATAATATTTGTTAAATGGCGGGTACTGTATTATTTAAGAATAATTAACTCACCTCTCATTTATTTGGCATAAATAAAGTAAACTTATTCATTTCCGTTGGTATCACCATGACTATTCGTAATTTTGAAGGCACACAACCTGAAATTCATTCATCTACTTATGTAGATGATACTGCACTCATTCTGGGTGATGTGCAGATAGGTGAAAACAGCTCTATTTGGCCACTAACGGTAATACGCGGTGATGTTAATTCTATTCTAATAGGTGACAACACGAATATTCAAGATAATTCCGTACTCCATGTTTCTCATGACGGACCTTATAATCCCAGCGGTTTTAACTTAAAGATCGGCAACAATGTTACCGTCGGCCATCGTGTTATTTTACATGGGTGTCAAATTGGTAATTCATGCTTAATTGGTATGGGGTCAACGATAATGGATGGCACTATCATTGAGCCTCATAATCTTATTGGGGCTGGTTCTTTGGTGCCCCCTAATAAACATCTTGAATCTGGTTACCTTTGGATGGGCAGCCCAATACGTAAAGTTCGAAAACTAAGCACTGAAGAACTTGAATTCATTGAATACTCGGCACAGCATTATGTAAACCTCAAAAACCGCCATCAACACTAGTCATTTTATAATCCTAATGCTCACGACAGACTTTTTTACTCCAACCTAGAACACCTACTGAACGGAAGTAATCACCCTACAATAGAAACTATTCGGCAAGCACTGACCACCTGACACGTCAAAACTTACACTGGCTGGTCTTACAGCTGAGCTACAGGGGCATTGATGAGTGAAAATTATAGCCGTTATCAAATACCACCCAATTGAAATAGTCGGAGCGGTAGTGGCCCACCAATATCAGACCTTAACTTCACCGTCGTGCCAGTCCAATTTACCCCTAAATATAATAATAAGTTCTAACTCTTAGCTTCTTACTTGTATTGAGGCTTTTCTACCTAGCTCTATATCGCATACTTTTTCAGGCACTTCATTGGCTATTTGGTATCACTACCATAAATATATTTTAAACCGTAAATCATCACTTTCTTGCTAAGAATTGATCTAGATCATAAAACATAACGATTAGTACCAAAGTACAGTATAAAGATGATGTTTTAAGTAGCATACTCAATTTAGATAGTTTACTTTTCAATAACTTATAGTTTTTACGAGGGGTATTACCATGGACATCGAAATTGGTGTAATAAAATCAATTACGGGTACTGCAACAGCTAACACAACACAAGGTGTTGTTCGGAATTTGCACATTGACGAGTATGTTTATGCAAATGAATTAATTACTACAGATCTAGATAGTTTAATAAGCATTGAGTTTATTGATGGCAGTGTCATAAATCTAGATAGTAACTCTCAGCTTGCCCTTGATAGCTCTGTATTTGATCCAACAACTGATACAGCAGCTAGTGAAGATTCGATTCAACAAGCAATTTTGGCAGGTTTAGACCCTACACAAGTAGCAGAAGCTACTGCAGCGGGAGCTGGTACACAATCTAGTGGAAATGAAGGTCATTCTCCTGTTTATGTTAATTATCTTGCACCTGAAGTTGTACCAGAATCGGGGTTCGACACAACAGGTGTTTCAGTTGCATTTCCTGAGGTCCTAGAAGAACTTCAATCTCCAGTAGATAAACCCGAAGTATCAGTGGAGCCCCCCTTAATATCCATTATTATTGATGCTGAGGGAGGTTCGGCGCTAGAAGGGGAGAATGTTACTTTTACCGTAAGCCAAGATCTTATTAGTAATGAGGACACCACCGTAACGGTTGAAATATTAAGCCTCGCTAGTGATAGTGCAACGGAAGGTCAAGACTATGAGCTTATTGATACGATAACAATTGTTATTCCTGCAGGCTCCAGCATAGCTAATTTTGATGTCGCTACACACCTCGATAGCTTGCAAGAAGGCAGTGAAACCTTCTCTGCACGTATTGTTTCGGCAAGCAATCCAAATGGTATTGTTGAAATTGCTACTGCAGTGGCAACAGGCACTATTTTAGATAACTATCTGCCACCTGAAGTATCCATTAGCACGGGTATTGAAGGAGGTTCGGCTCTAGAAGGTGAGAATGTTACTTTTACTGTAAGCCAAGATCTTGTTAGCGATGAAGACACCACTGTAACGGTTGAAATATTAAGTCTCGCTAGTGATAGTGCAACGGAAGGTCAAGACTATGAGCTGATTGATACGATAACGGTTGTCATTCCTGCGGGCTCCAATATAGCTAATTTTGATGTCACTACACACATTGATAGCTTGCAAGAAGGCAGTGAAACCTTCTCTGCACGTATTGTTTCGGCAAGCAATCCAAATGGTATTGTTGAAATTGCTACTGCAGTGGCAACAGGCACTATTTTAGATAACTATCTGCCACCTGAAGTGTCCATTAGCACGGGTATTGAAGGAGGCTCGGCACTAGAAGGTGATAATGTTACCTTTACTGTAAGCCAAGATCTCGTTAGCAATGAAGACACCGCCGTAACGGTTGAAATATTAAGTCTCTCTAGTGATAGTGCAACGGAAGGTCAGGACTATGAGCTTATTGATACAGTAACAATTATTATTCCTGCAGGCGCTAACATCGCTAATTTTGATGTCACTACACACATTGATAGCTTGCAAGAAGGCAGTGAAACATTCTCTGCACGTATTGTTTCGGCAAGCAATCCAAATGGTATTGTTGATATTGCTACTGCAGTGGCAACAGGCACTATTTTAGATAATTATGATAGTCCAATGGGTGGTGATACGATTCACTTGAATGCTGATGAATCACTTATCGTTGATACGGTTGTAGATAATTCATTAACATTCACAGCAGGTACGGCTGACTTAACCGAATTTAAATTTGATACAGATCTATCATCATTAAAACTAGATACAAATGAAGACGGTTTGGATGACGTGTCATGGTATCGCATTAGTAATACAGAAATTGAAGGTAGAATTGGTTCTTCAGTTGCAGTAACACTCACATTAACAGCTTCAACGATAACGGCAGGAGCAACGGCAGATGTGACAGTTCAAGCCGTATTAGATGACGCCTTCAAACATTTGTCCATTCCTGGTCGCAACCCACTAGATTTGGGTTATATTACAGTAACAGCAAGTACAGCTGCTGGCGATGATGTGGTGGGTACTGCCTATATGGCTGTAATCGATGACATTATCGAAATAACATCGCTCACTAATGCAAATTTAGTCAATGCTGTGGGTGCTGAAGCAACCGGAAACTTAGTCATCGATACAGGAGAAGATGGTTTAGCAAGCCTAACATTTACAGGCACCGTACCATTAGGTTTGATGACATCAAATGGTCATGAAGTAAGCTATCAACCTCAAACAGATGGTAGTCTTCAAGCAATTGACGCAAATAATGATCTTGTCTTTTCCTTATCACAAAATGATACGGGTGATGGTTACACACTGGCTTTAGATCAGCTACTCCAAGGGCCAATAGTTGAAACAACCGTTTCTTTGACAGGATCAGCAGTTGATGCTGGCGCCCCTGTAGGAGCAGTTACGCAAGTAAATCAGAATGGCATCATTATTAACCTGTCAGCAACAGATAGTTCTGGCCCTGATTTGATTAACGCTTCAAGTGATGGCTATGGCGTTGACAATGGTTTGGTTGATGAAGGTGACTCAGAAACCGTCATTATTACATTGGATGATCCAAATGGAACATTCAGTGATATGAGCGTAACCGTTGGTAATTTTTCAATAACAGGAACTAGTACTGATGTATATTCGTATCAACTGTACCTCGATGGCAGTGTAGTCGGTAATATCCAGAGTGTGTCAGCTTCAGCAACAAATTCTAGTACCAACACAACAATTTCTATTAATGGTTCAGACTTTGATGAAATTAGAATGTGGGCAACACATTCTGGTGGCAATACACAATCGGAAGGAAGCTATAAAATCATCTCGGTGGACACTGATGTCTCAGCCACATCGTATGAAGATCTTGTTTTAAACTTTGGCGTTGATGCCGTAGATACTGATGGAGACTTCCATGGTGGTGACTTCCAAATTGCTGTTGATATTAATGGCGATTCTGGCTTTTTACTTCTCGATGATCCTTCATTAGATTCATTAATTAATGAGCCTATTGATGAACCAATGTAAAAGTCATCACCTTTAAGTTAGCTTTCTGGTTCATTAAGGCCCTTGGTATCCTATCTTCAAGCCCCAGTGGTTTATTCTACTGGGGCTTTGATGAAGACCAAGCTATAGCCATTATAAAATACTCACCCAATTGAAATAGTTGCACCGAATGTGGAGCACCAATAATCCCGTTTACCCTGAGTCCCCTCCAGACAAACGACTAAAGTCACAAAGTTGATCTGTGAACAACTTTCTCGACCGAATTCATACAATCATTCTACTTTGAAAATTGGGTAACTTAAATTGAAGTAAGAGGTCATGCAAGCTCGATCCTGCTCTAGATACCCTATATGAAACTCTCAATAATTGACGGCATTGAGGAGGCTTTCTATAGGGTGGTGTTTGGAGTTGCTTCCACTGTTCAAGCTATATAATTAAATAAAACTTGTAACTTTATAGAGTCCATTTTGTCTTACTATTATGCATTGTCTGGAGGCGATACTATGAGCACGCTAAGTAATGTAAATAGTACGATTCAAAATCGATTAGAAATACGTAAAGTCGGATTTGCGAGTCCTTTTTCTTGGCTCAGTAGAGGGTGGCGAGATTTATGGCAACACCCTAGTGCGAGCATCGCTTATGGTGGGATGGTTTCAGTGATGGGGATAGTAATTCTACTTTTTGCCAGCACTCATATTTATCTGATTGCAACCGCTATTTCAGGTTTCTTATTGGCGGGCCCCTTTCTGGCTATTGGGCTATGTGAGTTGTCTCGTAGACAGGAACAAGGACAATCATTAAGTTTTGAAGACTCATTGAGCGTATTTAATTCAAATAAAGCTCCTCTTGGCTATTTTTCCGCTACCTTACTCATTATTAGTATTCTCTGGTTTATCTTATCCAGCTTGGTAGTGCTCGCTTTATTTGGAGATATTGTACCGAGCATTAAAGATACATTATGGGGTGATTTTTTAAATATGGTGTCTCATCAACAGTTATTACTATACCTTTTAATTGGCGGGATTCTAGCATGCGTTGTTTTTGCTTTATCAGTTGTTTCCATTCCAGCAATTATAGATAGTCACGCTACAGCTCAAGAAGCAATTCTACTCAGTATACAAGTGGTTATAACTAATTTACCTATAATGATTATCTGGGCAGGTCTCATTGTTGTATTCACCGCTATTGGTTTTATGAGTTATTTACTAGGGATGATTATCATATATCCGCTGCTAGGACATGCTACTTGGCATGCATACCGAGATCTTATTGAAGTCAAAGGTTAAACCTGTTGATATTCTCTTAATGTACAAGTAATCATTCAAAACAGTTGGCGTTCATCTAACACGTCCGGCTCGACTCCGACTCTGTTTATGAATCGTCAAAATATAGATATCAAGTTGCCACTCAGTATGCTCTATAAACTTAGGTTTTAGTTTTAAGCGCTGCTGCAAAACAAATTTGGATAAATTCATCAACATTCAATGATGCGCCACCAATCAGCCCCCCATCAACATCCTCTTTTGAAAAAATTGCAGCTGCATTATTAGCATTGACACTCCCACCATAAATAATACGTAAAGACTCTGCCGTAGACCTGTCATGCTTAGCAATGCGTTCACGCATGAACGAATGGACATCTTGAGCCCATTCAGGTGTGGCCGATTTTCCCGTTCCGATCGCCCAAACAGGTTCATAAGCAAACACCGTCTGACTTAATGCTTTTGCACCTTTATGTTCAATAAGCACATCTAATAGCCGTGCTATCACTTCCTCTGTTTTTCCAGAATCATAATCTTCAGCAGTTTCACCAATACAGATAATAGGCGTTAAATTATGGTTCGTTGCCATGTCATATTTTTGTGCAACAATCTGATCGAGCACAAACTGATCGAGCTCTAATTTTTCATAGAGACATCGGCGTTCAGAGTGACCAATCAATACATAGTCACAGCCAAAACCTTGTAGCATTGATGCTGAAATCTCGCCTGTATACGCACCTTCATCGTATGCTGAGACATTCTGAGTTCCCCAATGTAACGACGACCCCGTTAATATCTCTTGTGTTTCTTTTAGGTACACTGATGGAGGGAATATAGCGATGTCAATCGCTGAAGATTGTCTGGCTTTGGCTAGCATGCTATCGAGTAGCTCGGACTGATGCAAAATGTTTTCTAATAATATTTTAGAGCTTTCAATTGGATTGTTCATTTTCCAATTACCAGCAACAAGTGGCTTACGCATAATATTTAACCTTTTGAATATTTCTCGCTATC
>Ga0209495_1002072_pt1 | contig 13492 bp, 14 predicted proteins | sample EN1Hudsemesocosm_FD_184629 | JGI IMG/M metagenome (GOLD analysis project Ga0209495, IMG submission 184629) | Methane-oxidizing microbial communities from mesocosms in the Hudson Canyon - EN1E Hudson Canyon (SPAdes) (version 2) | ecosystem: Environmental > Aquatic > Marine > Cold seeps | place... | reverse complement strand
AGCGAACACCGATGGATTACAGGAAAAATTAGTTTCTGTCCGTAGGGTCGCAAAAGTTGTTAAAGGCGGTAGAGTATTTGGTTTTACAGCATTAACTGTCGTAGGTGATGGTGAAGGTAATGTTGGATATGGTGTTAGTAAAGCAAAAGAAGTACCTATAGCTATCCAGAAATCACTAGAGCAAGCTAGAAAGAATATGCATACAGTTGCGCTTAAAAGCGGTACTTTGCAGTATTCAATTATGTCTGAAGTTGGTGCTGCAAAAGTATTTATGCAGCCTGCAACAGATGGTACTGGTATTATTGCTGGTGGCCCAATGAGGGCTGTTTTTGAAGCTGTTGGTGTTCATAATGTTTTGGCTAAATGTATCGGAACTAACAATCCAATTAATGTTGTTAGAGCGACTATTGATGGTCTTGCTAATATGAATAATGCTGAACAGATAGCCGCAAAGCGTGGTTTGTCTGTTGATCAAATTACAGGGTAATTGACATGGCAGATAAAAAAATTCGCGTAAAGATGGTAAAAAGCAGTATAGGACGTCTTAAGAAACATAAAGCTTGTTTGCAAGGTTTGGGTTTAAGAAAGATAAATCATATTGTTGAAGTTATAGATACGCCTGAAAACAGAGGTATGATTAATAAAATTTCTTATATGCTTGAAGTAGAGGAAATCTAATGTATTTAAATACTATTAAGCCTGCAGAAGGTTCGAGAAAAGACTCTAAAAGAGTTGGTAGAGGTATTGGATCTACTCTTGGAAAAACTTGTGGTCGTGGACATAAAGGTCAAAAATCACGTAGTGGTGGTTTTCATAAGGTAGGGTTTGAGGGTGGTCAAATGCCATTGCAAAAACGTTTACCTAAGGTTGGCTTTAGCTCAAGAAAGGGTAAATATTCAGCACAGGTTAGATTAAGTGAAATATCTAAACTTGGCTTGGATACTGTAACTTTAAATGATTTAATTAAAGCAAATATAGTTCCTGCTTTTACTAAAAAAGTAAAAGTAATTCAATCTGGTGAAATTGCAGCTGCTGTAACTTTAAAAGGATTGAATGTAACTGTTGGTGCAAAAGCTAGTATTGAGTCAGCTGGTGGAAAAATAGAGGATTAACAAGTGAGTAGATCAAGCACGCAAATGAGTAGCGAAACAGGTAAATTTTCTGAATTGCGCTCAAGACTATTATTCGTTCTAGGTGCTTTTTTTGTCTACAGAGCTGGTGCACATATTCCTGTTCCTGGGATTGATTCTGAAGCTTTAGCTTTAATGTTTAAGCAGCAAGAAGGATCAATCCTTGATATGTTCAATATGTTTTCTGGGGGGGCGCTTAAGCGATTAAGTTTATTTGCTCTAGGAATCATGCCTTATATTTCTGCTTCAATTATTATGCAGTTAATGACAATAGTCATACCTGCATTAGAGCAAGTTAAGAAAGAAGGTGAGTCTGGTCGCCGTAAAATATCTCAATACACACGTTATGGAACGGTTGTTTTAGCAACATTTCAAGCGATTGGGGTCTCGGTTGCTCTTCAGAATCAAACTGCTGGTGGATTGTCTGTTGTGGTTAATCCGGGCACGCAATTTATCTTTATAACTGCAATTACTCTGGTGACTGGGACAATATTTTTGATGTGGTTGGGTGAGCAAATTACTGAGAGAGGTCTTGGGAATGGCATATCACTTATCATTTTTGCTGGTATCGTTGCAGGGCTTCCTTCTGCGATAGGCGGAACGTTAGAATTGGCTAGAACAGGTGAGCTTAATAGTGTTTTTATAATACTATTATTCTTATTAAGTATTGCAGTAACAGCTTTAGTAGTATTTGTTGAGCGTGGGCAGCGGAGAATTGTTATCAATTATCCTAAGCGTCAGCAAGGCAAGAGAATGTATGCGGGGCAAAGTAGCTTCTTACCGTTAAAGCTAAATATGGCGGGTGTAATTCCTCCTATTTTTGCATCAAGTATTATTCTATTTCCTGCTACAATTGCTGGCTGGTTTGGAAAGGCTGAAGGTTTTGCTTGGTTGCAAGATATTGCTACGGCAATTTCTCCAGGAGAGCCTTTATATGTAATGTTATATACCGTGGCTATTGTGTTCTTTTGTTTCTTTTATACTGCGTTAGTTTTTAATTCTAAGGAAACTGCAGATAATTTAAAGAAATCGGGTGCTTTTTTGCCGGGAATAAGACCGGGTATACAAACCTCAACCTATATTGATAAAGTAATGACTCGATTGACATTAATCGGTGCATTCTATATTACTGCAGTGTGTTTGCTGCCAGAGTTTTTAATTGTTTATTGGAATGTGCCATTTTATTTTGGTGGTACATCGCTATTGATTATTGTTGTAGTAGTTATGGATTTTGTTTCTCAAGTTCAAACACACTTAATGTCTAATCAATATGATGGTCTGATGAATAAAGCAAATTTGAAAAAATAAATTACCATTTAAGGGGTGAGCTGTGAAAGTACGAGCTTCTGTAAAAAAGATATGCCGGAACTGTAAAGTTGTTAAAAGATCAGGTGTATTAAGAGTTATATGTAAAGATGGGCGTCATAAACAACGCCAGGGTTAAGTTTTTTGTTGCTTTAAACGTTAGGGGTGCTATAATTGCGCTCTTAACTTTTGAGTACTGTATTTAGGAGTATCTAGATGGCAAGAATTGCCGGAATTAATGTACCAGACCATAAACACGCAGAGATCGCTTTAACTGCTGTATATGGCATAGGTAAGCCAACTGCAATTAATATCTGTAAAGAAGTTGGTATAGAACGGACAATTAAGATTAAAGAATTAAACGAAGAGCAATTAAATGCGATTCGTGAAGTGATTTCTAAGATTGTTGTTGAGGGTGATTTGCGACGTGAAGTGTCTATGAACATTAAACGTTTGATGGATCTTGGTTGCTATCGTGGTATTCGTCATAGACGTGGACTGCCGTTGCGTGGTCAAAGAACGAGAACAAATGCTCGTACTAGAAAAGGCCCACGTAAGCCTATTAGAAAATAAAGAAGGTTAAATAATGGCTAGTTCAAATCGCACAAAAAAGAAAATAAAAAAAGAAGTTGCTGACGGCATAGCGCATATCCATGCAACTTTTAATAATACTATTGTTACTATTACCGATCGCAAAGGAAATGCACTTTCTTGGGCAACATCTGGTGGCTCTGGTTTTAGAGGATCAAGAAAAAGTACTCCTTTTGCTGCGCAGGTTGCAGCTGAAAGAGCAGGAAAAGTAGCTCAAGAATTTGGAATGAAAAACTTAGATGTCATGATTAAGGGCCCAGGTCCAGGTCGTGAATCTGCAGTTCGTTCATTTAACAACCTAGGATTTAAAATTGGTAGCATCGTTGATGTAACACCAATTCCTCATAATGGTTGTCGTCCACCGAAAAAACGTAGGGTATAGTAGGAGTATATAATGGCTAGATATTTAGGCCCAACTTGTAAATTAAGTCGTCGTGAAGGTACAGATCTTTTCTTAAAAGGAAGAGGTAAATCTTTAGAGGGCAAGTGTAATTTAGAGCAACGTCCAGGTCAGCATGGAACAAAGCGTGCGCGTAACTCTAACTATGCAGATCAATTAAGAGCAAAACAGCGTATTAAGCGTATGTATGGTGTTCTTGAAAAACAATTTAGAAATTATTACAAAAAAGCTGATTTGCAAAAAGGCGCTACAGGTTTGAATCTGTTAAACCTTTTAGAATCTCGATTAGATAATGTTGTTTATAGAATGGGCTTTGCTTCAACACGCTCAGAAGCTAGACAACTTGTATCTCATAAAGCTATTTTGGTTAACGATACTATTTTAAATGTACCTTCAGCGATGATTGCTGCTGGCGATAAAATTTCAATTAGAGAAAAGTCTAAAAAGCAAGTTCGTATTGCTGACTCTCTAACTGTTGCTGAACAGTATGGTTTTCCTTCATGGGTTGAAGTAAGCTCTAAAGACTTTTCTGGATCATTTAATTCATTACCGGATCGTGAAGATTTAGGTTCTGATATGAACGAACAGTTAGTTGTTGAGCTATATTCTAAATAATTGATTTTGAGGTTTTAAATGCATAGTGCTGTTACTGGGTTATTAAAACCTCAGCTTGTCGAGGTTGTTAGTAAGTCAACTAATCATTCAAGGATTGTTATTGAGCCTTTGGAAAGAGGATATGGGCATTCATTAGGAAATGCTTTAAGAAGAGTTCTTCTTTCTTCTATTCCTGGCTGTGCTGTTGTTAGTGTTGAAATTGATAACGCTGAACACGAATATTCTGTTATTAATGGTGTACATGAAGATGTTATTGATATATTGCTAAACTTGAAAGAGTTAGCAATTGTTTTGCATTCTGGTACTGAAGTTACATTAACATTAAATAAAAAAGGTGCTGGTGCAGTTACTGCTGCAGATATTCAGTTGCCTCATGATGTTGAAATTATTAACCCTGATTTAGTTATTGCTAATTTAACTGAAGAAGGTGAGTTGAACATGAAAATTAATGTTCAGAAGGGTCGCGGTTACGAGCCTTCTAACCTTAGAACTGAAGGATTAGGTTTTGGTGTGGTAGGTGCGTTACAAATTGATGCTTCTTTTTCACCGATTACTAAAGTCGCATACAGTGTTGAGTCAACTCGTGTTGAACAGCGTACTAATTTAGATAAGTTGATTATTGAACTTGAAACTAATGGTACTGTTGATCCTGAAACAACAATTAAACTTGCTGCGACTATTTTGCATGATCAACTTTCTGTATTTGTTGATTTTGAAAAAGTGAATGAGCAAGTTGCCGAGGAAGTTGTAGAGCCAGCAGAGCAGATTGATCCAAATCTTTTACGCCCTGTCGATGATCTAGAACTTACTGTTAGATCTGCAAATTGCTTAAAAGCTGAAAATATATATTATATTGGTGATCTTATTCAACGCACTGAGTTTGAATTATTAAAAACACCTAACTTAGGCAGAAAATCGCTGACTGAGATTAAAGATGTATTGGCTGTTAAAGGGCTATCCTTAGGGATGCGTCTTGAAAACTGGCCGCCAGAAAACTTAGCTGAGCAATCTCAATCGATATTATAATTATTTACAAGGTTTATTAGAATGAGACATCGTAAGTCTGGAAGACAATTAAATAGAAACAGTAGTCATAGAAAAGCTATGTTTAGCAATATGGTTACTTCTTTATTAAGTGAAGAGTTAATTAAAACTACATTACCAAAAGCAAAAGAATTACGTTCGTTTGCTGAGCCTTTGATAACTCTTTCTAAAACTGACTCGGTTGCTAACCGTCGTCAGGCATTTTCAAAATTAAGAGATCGTGATGTTGTGACCAAGTTATTCAATGAATTAGGTCCTCGTTACCAAGATCGCCCAGGCGGATATTTACGTATTATGAAATGTGGCTTTAGAGCGGGTGATGCTGCTCCTATGGCTTATGTTGAATTAGTAGATAGACCTGAGCTGGATGATTCTGAAGATTAATTTCGTCTTATCTATCTTAAAAAAACCAGCCTAGGCTGGTTTTTTTTTGTCTGATGTTTAGTCGTAGCTTTATTAATGTGTGTTCAAGCTTGTATTTTGATTATATACATTTATGATTGATTTAATGGTGGGCATGAATAGAATTTATTCTGTTAAATTAGTATATTGTGGGGTTTTTAGTGAGTATTTTACCTGTTCTTGAGTTTCCTGATCCGCGTTTACGTCATGTGGCTAATCCAGTTCAGCAAGTTGATAATAATATTAAAGTCATGGTCGATGATATGTTTGAGACTATGTATGATGCGCATGGTGTTGGATTGGCAGCCACCCAAGTAAATATTCAATTACAGTTGATCGTTATAGATGTAAGTGAGGAAAAAGATGATCCTTTATGTCTGATTAACCCTGTAATACTTTTGGAAAGTGGATCTGAAGAGTCTGATGAGGGTTGTTTATCGGTGCCTGGTATTTTTGAGCCCATTCAGCGTGCTGAATCAATTACAGTAAAGGCTTTGAATAAAGACGGTGATGCATTTGAGTTGGATGCTGATGGATTGTTAGCTGTTTGTATTCAACATGAAATGGATCATTTACAAGGTAAGTTATTTGTTGATTATTTATCGCCGTTAAAGCGTAATCGCATTAAGAAAAAAATGCTAAAACAACATAAGCGAGATGCTTAATGAGAATTATTTTTGCGGGTACGCCTGATTTTGCTGTCCCGGCCTTGCGGGCGCTATTGGGATCAGAACATACTGTTGTTGGTGTTTATACGCAGCCTGATCGTCCTTCTGGGCGAGGCAGAAAATTACAGAATGGGCCTGTAAAAGAGCTTGCATTAAGTGCGAATACCCCTGTTTTTCAGCCTATCAATTTAAAAGAGCAGATTGACATTGATGCTATGCGTGCACTAGATGCTGATCTGATGGTCGTCGTTGCGTATGGCTTAATTTTATGTCAAACAGTTTTAGATATTCCACGCTTGGGTTGTATTAATATTCATGGCTCATTATTACCGCGTTGGCGTGGCGCCGCACCTATCAATAGAGCTATTATTGCCGGTGATAAGGAGACGGGTATTACCATTATGCGTGTCGTAAAAAAACTTGATGCGGGTAATATGTTGTATAAACAGGTATGCGTTATCGGGGATAATGAAACTGCGTCTGAATTACATGATCGCATGATGCATATAGGGGCTAAGTCTTTATTGGTGGTGCTCAATCGGCTTAGTTCAGAAACGTTAGTTGACGAAATCCAAGATGAGTCATTAGTTACCTATGCGCATAAAATGGATAAAGCTGAGGCTCAATTAGATTGGTCTCGCTCGTCCTTGGAGTTATCGCGTCAAATCCGCGGCCTTAATGCATGGCCTGTCGCACAAACAACTCTAGACGGTGCTGTTGTTCGAGTTTGGAGTGCTGAGATTTTAGATGCGAAAAGTATATTACCGGTAGGATCTGTCTTAGATGCATCGAAACATATTGATGTGGTAACGGGTGATGGTGTTTTGCGTTTAGTGGAAATTCAAATGCCGGGTAAGAAGCGTACTTTGGTTTCTGCATATTTAAATGCGCACAGCGTTACTGGTAAACAATTTATTTAGGTATTGTAGTGAATGTAAGATTAATTTCAGCAAATGTAATAGTAAAAGTACTTAATGGTAAATCACTCACTGTTGCTTTAGATGAGGCCTGGAGTCAGGTAGATGATGTAAAAGAGAGGGCGTTTATTCAGGCTATGTGCTACGGCACCATTCGCTATTACTTTCGGTTGGATTTTATACTCACTCAGTTAGTAACTAAACCTATTAAGGATAAGCAAATTAAAGCTTTGGCTTTGATAGGATTATTTCAGCTGCAATATATGCGTGTTAAGCAGCATGCCGCTGTCTCTGAGACTGTCGCTGTTATGAAAAAGAAACAGTGGGCAAAGTCATTATTAAATGCGATTTTAAGACGTTATCTGCGTGAGCAAGAAGAGCTAGAAGCATTGGCTGATAAACATGTGGCTTACGCGCACCCCGATTGGATGATTAAGTCATTTAAAGCTAATTGGGGAGAGGCTGCGAAGGCGCTTTTACTTGAAAATAATTTGCTACCCCCCATGGTGTTGCGTGTTAATCAGCAATTATGTAACCGCAATGATTATATGAAATTGCTTGAGCTAGATAATATTGCGGCAAAAGCCCTTGATAGCTCTGATCATGCGATTTTATTAGAAGAAGCGATTATTGTGACAAAGTTGCCTAAATTTACAGAAGGCTGGGTTTCTGTACAGGACTCAGCCGCGCAATTGGCGGCTGAATTGTTAGATGCTCAAGTAGGTGATCGTGTTTTAGATGTGTGTGCAGCGCCGGGTGGTAAAACGGCGCACATATTAGAGCGTCAGCCTGAATTGGCAAGCTTATTGGCTGTTGATATTGAGCCTGCTAGGTTGCAGCGAGTCGATGAAAATTTACAGCGCCTTGGTCTTAATGCGGATCTTTTGCAGGGTGATGCGGCTGATACTCAGGCTTGGTGGGATGGTCGTCAATTTGATCGTATACTACTCGATGCACCGTGCTCAGCACTAGGGGTTATTCGTAGGCATCCCGATATAAAACTATTACGCCGGGAAGACGATATCGCTCAACTTCAAAAGTTGCAGCAGACTATTTTACAGGCGAGTTGGGCTTTACTGAAGCCAGGCGGTACTTTGTTATATGCAACGTGCTCTATATTAAAACAGGAAAATGAACATCAAATTGAAAGTTTTTTAGCAAATAATGTGGATGCTACTGAAAAGCCTATTGTCGCGGAATGGGGTTTGCGGCGTCCCTTTGGGCGTCAAATTCTAACTGGCGATCACTTAATGGATGGGTTTTATTATGCGTGTTTACAAAAGTGCTTATAAGACTCGCTTAATTGCTTTGCTCTTCGGCTTATCTTTTGTGCAAACGAGCTACGCGAGCGATAATTGGCTAGGAGTTAAATCGATGAGTTGGGGCGTTGAAGATAGCAACTTGCATTTTCAAGCTAAATTACATTTTACTTTAAGTCCTGTTGCTCGTGAGGCCCTGCGTAGTGGTATTATTTTATATTGGGATTCTGAGCTTATTGTTTCTGAAGCGCATTTTTTCTCATTATGGAATAGATATATCGCCGACAATTCTGTGCGCTATAGCCTAAGTTATAACACCTTATTTAATGACTACCGTGTAACAAGTGATGTCAGCTCTGACTATCGCCGATTTTCTTCTCTGCTCGACGCCTTTGATTATTTGGGAAGCCAGCGCCATGAGCTGAAATTATTGCCTGATGCTTATAATTCTAAGTGCATCTTTGTTGATTTCAATATGAGTTTCGACAAAGAATCATTGCCGATTCCTTTACGTCCCATTGCGTACTTTAGTGCTAATTGGAACCTTTCTACTAATGCGAGAATGAAATGCGAATAAGAGTTCCTTTTGGTATATCTGCGCTCTTATTGCTAGGTTTTATTTTTCTATCTTTACAGTTAATGAGTACTGCCTTGCAAGAGGCATCACCTTTGAGTGGAATGTATTCGTGGTTATTGCTGAGTAATAGTGTTGCAACTATAATTTTGCTGTTACTTGTGGGAGTTAATGCTTTTTCTTTGATTCGCCGCCTAAAAAATAAAGAAGCAGGCTCCAAGTTAAGTACCCGAATTGTTCTGTTGTTTATTGTGCTTTCCTTGGTGCCTTCGGGTGTAGTTTTTTACTATTCTTTACAATTTTTGAATCAAAGTATTGATGGGTGGTTTAATGTAGAGATTGACGCGGCAATGGATGATGCCCTAGAGTTGAGTCATGCATCATTAGACCAGCGTATACGTTGGGATTTAAAGCAATCGCAACAAATTGCAGAACGTTTAAATAATAAAACTCTAGCCGAGGCAAGTCTGGGGCTAGATGAAGTTAGAGAAATTGCTGATGCTAGTGAAATTACCTTATTAAGTAAAAAAGGTGATATCGTTGCCTTTAGTGGTTTGATCTCGAGTGATATTTTACCTAGCCTGCCTGTAACTCCCTTGTTTTTACAGGTGTTACAAGGGGAGGATTATGTTGCTTTGGAGTCAATTAATGATGTGTTAGTGGTTCAGTCGCTAGTGGCAATTAATATTGATACTGGTTATTATTTGCAGATCATTTATCCCATTCCTGAGCGTATTAATGATTTAACGGACTCCGTTGAGTTCGCTTATGTTCGCTTTCAAGAAATGACTTACTTGCGGCATTCATTAAAAGTTAGTTTCTCATTGGTATTATCATTAGTTTTGTTGCTCAGTTTATTAGCGTCTATCTCAATTGCGTTCATTAGTGTACGAGAGATAATTGCACCGATACGAGAGCTAGTGCGTGGAACAAAAGCTGTTGCCGCGGGTTTTTATGAGGAATTATTACCTGTTAAGCGTCAAGATGATTTAGGTTTTTTGGTTGAGTCATTTAATCAGATGGTACAGCAGATTTCACTTGCAAGAGATGAGTCGCGCTTAAGTGCAATGGAAATTGAGCAGCAAAGAGCTTACTTAGAAGCGCTGTTAAGTAGTTTAACATCGGGCGTACTCAGCTTTGATGCCAGTTTGAATATACATAAAGCAAATCATGGTGCGAATATTATTTTGCATGTGCAGGTTATGCGTTATTTTGGGCGAAGTTTGCATGATCTTGCGCAGGGACGTGCAGATTTACAGCGCTTAGTTGATATATTGCAGCCGTTATTAGAGAAATCTGATGAAATTTGGCAACGCAATATAACGCTAGATACACCGGATGGTCGTAAAGAACTGTTATGTCAGGGCTCGCCGTTATTCTCGACTGAGGGCGGGTATATCGGTGCAGTTGTTGTATTGGATGATATAACTGATTTAATTCAGGCGCAAAAAAATGCAGCTTGGGCTGAAGTGGCTAGGCGTTTAGCGCATGAAATTAAAAATCCATTAACACCCATTCAGTTGACTGCAGAGCGACTACAGCACAAACTAAAAGATAAGTTACATGATGAAGAGGCGCAGTTATTGACTCGATCGGTTCGGACAATTGTTCAGCAAGTTGAAGCATTAAAATTTATGGTTGATGATTTTTCAATCTATGCGCAATCTGGGCGGTCGAAAGATGAAAAGGTGGATTTACAGTCTTTAGTGCATGAAGTTGCAAGCCTATATGATGCTGACCCTAAAATAAATGTCTTGATACAAGAGGAGGCAAATATACCCACTGTCAGTGCTGACTTAGTTGCGATACGGCAGGTTCTGCATAACTTATTTAAGAATGCAGGCGAAGCGATGGATGACGGTGGGCAGATTACAGTTAAGGTGCAGTCTATTTTGCAAGCAAAAGTGCGTTATGTCAGGCTTGCGATTTATGACACTGGGTGCGGAGTTGAAATTGCGCGGGCAAAGGAAATTTTTGAGCCCTATATTTCACATAAAATAAAAGGCACGGGGCTGGGTTTAGCGATTGCTAAGAAGATTATTGAAGAACACGGTGGGACAATACGCTTAGATAGCTCTTATAAAGAAGGGGCGGGGTTTATTGTGTTATTACCCGCTGTAGTGCATTTAGGTAAGTAAGGATAAAATTTGATGAGTAATGACAAAGCAAAAATTTTAGTTGTGGATGATGAATCGGACATTTGTACTGTCGTAAGAGATATTCTACAAGATGAGAGCTATGAGGTTTTTGTTGCTGCCGACGCTAAAGAAGCAAAGGCGATTAAATTAGCTGAGCAGCTGGATTTAATTCTTTTAGATATATGGATGCCTGATACCGATGGAATTAGTCTATTAAAGGAATGGATGGCTGAAGATAGTTTTAATGTTCCTGTTATTATGATGTCTGGGCATGCGACGATAGATACTGCGGTCGATGCAACCAAGCTAGGTGCATATGGTTTTTTAGAGAAACCGTTGTCTCTAGCTCGATTGCTATTAACAGTGAAGCGAGCTATTTCAGCCTATCGGTTGCTTAGAGAGAATACGGGATTAAAGCGTAAGCTTGCGGGAAATATTGACCCGGTCGGGCATAGTGCTTTCTCGGTGAGAATGAAAGAGCAATTAAAGCGCTTGGCGCAGCATGATGCAAATTTAATGTTCGTCGGTGAGCATGGTGTCGGTAAAGAGTTATATGCGCGATTTTTACAAGCCCATAGCGCTAGAGCGCAAGGCGTCTTTGTTGAGGTGTCGGTTGATCAAGAAGGGGCTGCAGTAGAGTTATTTGGGCAGGAGACTGAAGGGCAGGTTGTCGCTGGAGCGTTGGAAAAGGCTCGAGGTGGTGTATTATTTTTATCGGATATTTCAGGTGTTGACGCGGATACCCAGTATAAGCTTCTCAATGCATTGAAGTCTGGTAACTTCGTGCGTGTGGGTGGTAATCAAAAGGTAAATTGTGATTTTCGTGTTATTACAGCGGCAACGGACTTTTTGTATAAAGAAGTTAAGGCGGAGCATTTTCGTCAAGATTTGTATTATTTTTTAAATGAAGTCGAATTACAAATAGAGCCTTTGAGTAATCATACTGAAGATGTGCCTGCGCTACTAAATTATTATATTGATTTCTTTATGCAGTATGAAAAGTTAGCGTTTAGAAAGTTTTCTATGCCGGCATTAAATTTTTTAAGAAACTATTCGTGGCCAGGGAATGTCGCAGAGCTAAAAAATTTAGTACAACGTGTGATGATTTTAGGTGCTGGCGATGAGATTGAGTTGGTTGAAGTTGAGCAGGCATTAGCGAAAGTACCAAATGAAGTGTCATCACAAGCCGAAGGCTTAGACTTTTTTGGCCTGCCGCTAAAAGAAGCGAGGGAGCAATTTGAAAAAGCTTATTTGCTTTATCACTTTAACGAAAATGACAGAAATGTGGCTAAGCTTGCTGCTGCGGTAGGAGTGGAAAGGACACATTTGTATCGAAAATTACATGCTTTAAATATAAAAGAGTAGATCGCTGTTTACCCTGCGGAGTATTTTTAGGATAATAGAAATAATTTATGCCCTTTTTAATGGGTTCCCTTAGTTTAGGTGTTGCAATAGCTGGGATTTTATTCGTGAAATCTAGTTGTGTTGCCTACAGATTGTAGAAATGACTATGTTTGATAATTTAACTGATCGATTAGGTAAGACCCTAAAAAATATTCGAGGTCAAGGCCGATTAACTGAAGATAATATTAAAGAAACCTTGCGTGAAGTGCGTATGGCATTGCTTGAGGCTGATGTTGCGCTTTCTGTTGTCACTGCATTTATTGATAATGTCAGGGAACGTGCACTGGGTAAGGAGGTGCAGGATAGTCTTTCGCCTGGGCAATCACTAATTAAAGTGGTGCAAGCAGAGTTAGTTTCTGTCATGGGGGAGGCGAATGAGTCTTTAGATTTAAAATCGAATCCACCTGCGATTATTTTAATGGCTGGTTTGCAAGGTGCGGGTAAAACAACGACCGTTGCTAAGCTAGGTCGCTGGTTAAAAGAGACAGAAAAGAAATCAGTTGGGGTTGTTAGTGCGGATATTTATCGCCCGGCAGCGATCAAACAGCTAGAAACTCTTGCGAATGATTTATCATTAACTTTCTTTGATACTGATGTTACGCAAACAGCAGAGCAGATTGTAACAGGCGCTATCGAACAAGCTAAAAAGCAGTTTCTTGATGTTGTTATTGTCGATACCGCTGGTCGAATGCATATCGATGATGAAATGATGACTGAGATTAAGCAGTTGCATGCGGCTATTAATCCAGTAGAAACCTTGTTCGTTGTTGACAGTATGACGGGGCAGGATGCTGCAAACACAGCAAAAGCATTTGATGAAGCACTACCTTTAACGGGGGTTGTTTTAACTAAAACAGATGGTGATGCGCGTGGTGGTGCGGCTTTATCAATTCGTCATATTACTGGCAAGCCTATTAAATTTGTTGGGGTGGGTGAAAAAACAGATGCTCTAGAGCCATTTTACCCGGATAGATTGGCTTCGCGGATTTTGGGTATGGGAGATATGCTCAGTCTGATTGAAGACATAGAGCAAAAAGTTGATAAA
>Ga0209495_1002071_pt1 | contig 13497 bp, 15 predicted proteins | sample EN1Hudsemesocosm_FD_184629 | JGI IMG/M metagenome (GOLD analysis project Ga0209495, IMG submission 184629) | Methane-oxidizing microbial communities from mesocosms in the Hudson Canyon - EN1E Hudson Canyon (SPAdes) (version 2) | ecosystem: Environmental > Aquatic > Marine > Cold seeps | place... | reverse complement strand
AAAGGTGATGCGTCGGTTCAAGTCTGTTCGGCAGGCTCAGAACTTTCTGAGTGTTCATGCTGCGGTTTCAAATCTATTCAACCTGCAGCGTCATCTCGTTAGAGCAGAGCACTATCGAAATATTAGGACAAGTGCGTTTACAGAATGGAGTAGGGCATTTGTTTGAGCGTGGGTGGGTAAATTATGGTAGTCCCCAAAAGTCAATTTACCAATATGTATTTCTATGGAAAGTGTCGAAAATTTTAACACTGATACGTGGTTCACAGAAATTACGATTATTAACCTTTTGATTCGTAAGCGCAATTTGATGTTGGTGCGCTATTTGCAATTAAGTTCAGCTTTAACTAATTGTTTCAATGATAGGTTTTGTGTATGAGTTTTCGATGTGCTTTCGTAGCGATGTATTTGGCAGTATTCAAAGTGCAGTTCCGGAGCCCTGCAGGGCCGGCGCACACAGCTCTACCATTTGTTCGCGTTCTGTATCCTGCGATTGTCGCCTTAATTCTGGGCCTCGCCAATCCGGCAGTGGCAAGCCTCATCACTCACAGCTACGAGGGTGTCATCGACAACACTGAAGGTGGCGACGGTTTCGATGCTTTTTTGGGCGAAAACATCCGCCTGACTTACACGATCGACTCGGAGACACCCGATAGCAATTCTGGCAACGCCAATTTAAACGTGTACCAGGACTCTTCTGGGACGGCAACACTATGGGTGGGCACGAACGTCTACACTGCAGTCGGGGGGGTAGTAGTGTCTGTCGAGGATGGCGGTGCCACCGGTAGTCCGAGTTACTTAGTGAGCCCCATTTCGGGGCTGTCCGGGCCTGATGTTCATGTGGGCAGCAACGCTTACTACGTCCAGAAATTTGAACTTTATCTTGAAGCTTCCGCAGTCCCGGTTTTCGACAATACGGCTCTCCCTTTGATGCCACCAGACCCAAGCCTGTTCGACACCACCACACTGACACTTTCTTTCGAGTACGAAGATGAATCCGGTGTTGTCGGTGCGAGTGACGTTCACCGTGTCCCCGAACCGGCCACCCTGACCCTCCTCGGTCTCGGCCTAGTAGGACTCGGCTTCTCTCGCAGAAAGCACAAAGTCTAACCTCGCAGCCAGCTGTCGCCCATCCTTCCGTAGGGCGGCAGAGATTCACCCACAGAGTCCTGCCAAGAACTGGCCCTCAGAGCAATCCCGTTGTACCCATCACCCAGTCCCCCAAAGTCCCCCCGCAGTGCACACGCAGCCAATTTAGAGGAGAGTCGTAGGGAGCCAGCGGTAGAGTTTGCAGTGGGATTTGGAGGTCGGTTCGAGAGGATTTCTACAAAAATCGCCGTAGAGCACCCGGTTTGGAAATGCAAGACTGAGGGTGGTGTTAGCTGATGAAGGCCGCAAGGGAAAACGTTAAGATATTTTAGAATAAATTATCAATTCGCCAGGGACACGTATCGTGGGTTACGGCGTTTCATTTCAACGATGGCATCAATGACTTCTCTGCCTGGCCCTGTGGGTCCACGTTTACGCCCGCCGCCAGGTGAGTACAGTCGTCGGTATTTTCATTTTTTCAGCGCATTGTGAAACCGGAGCAGACTAGAAGGTTAGATGATGATGGCGGATCGGGCGATGCGCCGGGTATTCAAAAAACAATGACCAAAAGCCAAGTAGAGCCCGATCCTGTGTTGATAAATTGGGTGCTCTTTGTCTTGATCGGCTGTGGATGACCAGCTGTTGTTTCAGAATTAGGTTCTCGGCAATAACCGTTCGGCTACCACCAGGTCTGACCAGCTTAGCCAGGGTGGTGAGCAAGTGAAAAAGTAGGTAAATGGCATCTCTCATGCTGTCCGAGGATAGTATTGGTCGATGAAGGCCGCAAGGACCAACTGTCAGATATTATTGAAAAATTAGCAATTCGCCAGGGGCAGGTGTTAATCAACTGACATCGTCGGGGCGACAGCCTCTTGTTTTTCTGTGCCCTGTTGACCGGAGGGGGCTAATGGGTGTCAGTGCCGGACAGATCCGTACCACCCAGCGGGTTAATTATTTAAGACCAGCTCTTTGGTGATTTTCGAGATGTATGAAAAACTCGGAGGATTTCTATTTGTTCCAGTCGAGGTTTAACACGATAAGGAACTACATATCTTGTTTTTGGTACAACAAGTTCACGCGTTCCATTCACACGACCAGTATGTCCCATTGATGGATTCTCTGGTAATAAATTGACAGCATCTATGACACGCAGAACCACTGTTTGTGCAGCGGTAGGATCATCTTTGGCAATGTACTCTGCTTCGTCATTCAGGTTCTCTAATGCCTTCCGTAACCACCTAACCTGCATTTACACCCCACTTGCCAAGAGTGCTTTTGACTTCTTTGTCAGTTGCAAAGTCACCGTCATCAGCTTCTTTGATGGCGGCTTTTATTTCTTGTACTTGCCATTCATTGAGCTCGACAAATTCTTTTATCGCTTCAGCCGCCAAGAAGGATTTTGAACGGTGAGTAGCTTCTGAAAGTTGGTCAAGTCGATCTTTTAATTCTGGCTCAAGCCGAATCGTCATAGTAGTAGACATGGTAACTCTCCATTTGTGTTTGCTTGTACACAGTATAACACAATGTGATTTCTGTTGGATGGGGTTTTGTGGCCATCCTGTCCCTGGCGAATCCGCATTCAAGCCGCTATCGAATATTTGGGGTCGGAGTAAAAACCCCTTATTTGTGGGTCAAATTGATAGGCAACTACTAACAGACATTAGGCTGTCGGCCAACAGGGGGTTAGCGCTTGGGTCTGATAAGTTTAAGGATGAAATTGAAAAGCTGGGTGATAGAAGACAGCGACAATTGAAGCGGGGGCCGAAGAAAAAGGCATAAATTTTACACTGGCCCCAAATACATTCTTTTTGCAGTGCCTGTCCTCCTCTTTGACGACCTTGGGCTTGGCCTTCTGTTTCGGTTTTGATGAATTTCGCATAGACTCCGCCAGTTTTTTGCGTTTCTTTTCCATAGCTTTCTCATGTTCCGCCACTTCATCTTTCATAGCGGTGCCTTTGGCGATTGCACTTTGCATAGCGTCAGTAAGTTTCATCGGATTATCTAACAGGTGAGAATAGGGCTTCCCGGGGACAGCTTTGAGAATGCCTACGTCCCTGAGAATCGCCGATAAGAAGCCACAATTATTACTGCCTTTACTTACATACAAGCGCTTCAGAACTAAGCTCTTGAAGGGTTGCCCGGCGGGCTGTTCTTCTATGACGGCTAAGATGTCATCTAAAGCTATCCATTCATTTGAGAAGAAACCGCCTCCTGAATTAGCGGTGGTCCTGAGGTAGAGCTGCGCCGATTCATTGCTGCCATCACCGTCACTGCATCCTACGTGATAGCTGAGCTTGCCCTGGGCTGACGGTGCTATGGGTTTGCAGGTGGATTTGGAAAGGATTCGGATTGATGATCGTGGTTGTTGTTCGGAGTCTGTCATGGTGAGACCTCATATGAGTTAGTTTGGATTGAGTCTTTCATATAAGATACCGATTTTTCCGCGAGCGAGGAGGAAGGTAGTACCCAAAGCCGAACGCCGACGGGATGCGGAACGGGAGGAGAGTTACAGAAGCCGAAACCTGAATGCTGGTGACGAGTTCACGGTGGAGCTAACCCCGCCAGATGGCTTGCAATATGGCGACAGGTTTCGTCAACGGAGCTTGCAGACACCTTTTACCATTGCAGCACCCAAATCCCTGCCGCTTCCTGTCTTCGCAAACCCATGACGATATTGCGATAAATCAGCTAGCGGTTATTTTGAGAGGGTTGGGGTGTGCGGGATTACTCGAAAAGGTGGAAGGGATAACGCTCACTCTTTGTTAGAAAATTTTAAAGTGCGGATGATTGCGAATTTGTCTTCGGGTGTCGTGGGTGATGTTGAAGTGTCGCGACATGCATTTTTGGAGAACTGTCGGATGAAGCGACGAGAGCCAGGGAGTGAGTCATGCGAAAGTTCAAATAGGTTAGGCAGGCGCAGCTGTTTTTGAATGGTCACGCTGCTGTATATAATTTATTCAATTTGGGGCGCCATTTAGTATCAGCTGAAACTTAACGTTATTTCAGATTGCGTTCCTTTGCGTCTTGGAAATATGCAGCGATGATTTAGAAGGAATTACATTGGTATCTTGTGTGCTTGAGAAGTTAACTTGCCAATACCATCCTGGTTGGTACCTGTGCGGTATCGACTGCAATTTTTCGTTACGACCGCTGGATAGAGGAGTGATCCACCTAACAGTGATCAACCCAACAGACTGTAAGCCAGTAGATCAGTGCCCTGACAGTCATTGACCATCAAAAGATCACAACGTCATGGTGTCATAAATTTGAATGAGCATCAGCAATCACCATACATGACCGTTCTTCGAAAAATGTGGTTTATAAAGACTATTCTCTTCTGTAGGAATACATCAATCACTTCACCGTCTTGATCAACGGCTCGCCATAAGTAATGTTGCTTTCCCTGGAGCCTCACGAACACTTCATCAATGAAGAAGGTATCGCCATAGCCCTGATGTTTTCTTCGTAACCTTCTCGCAAATTGAGGGCCAAACTTATTGCACCACAGGCGAATCGCTTCATAGCTAACCTCTATTCCACGTTCACGCAGCAGATCCTCAACATCTCTATGGCTGAGGTTGAATCGATGATAGAGCCATACGGCATATTGAATGACTTCAGGCGGGAAACGATGGCGTTTGTACATTTGCGCTTTAGTCATACAGCGAATTGTCGCAGAATGGTGTTTAACTTGTCAGTACCGTGCAACCAACTCCGACCAGCGCCAACCCACTCCGATATCACTGTGGATTTGTTACCCGAGTGTTTGTTGACCGACCAAAAAACAGGATATCTACCAATGCGCTCACCAGGGCGAAAACAAGCAAGAGAATAAAGCGCAGATCACTCACATAGAGTCTTGGCTCTACCGCATAGGTAATCGTCTTGACCATGGCGGCAATCTTGTACTCGTGGCGGCCTTGCGTATCGGCATGCGCAATAACTTCAAGAAGACTACGCCGACTGCGATATCGAAACAGCGCCGCGGTATCCCAGCCAGATGCCGCAGCTTCTCCTACGCCGGCTACATCATTGTCGTAGCTCAACCCAGCACCCATGAAAATCGGGTGGCAGGCTCGCTTCAAAAGCTGTGGAAACATATGTTCCATGTAATGATTCACATAGTCAGAGGCCGTGGCATCTGGTCCGAATCCCGGCATGTGGGGTGGGTTGTCATTCATGTCGATGTTGTTAACCATCAGAAACTGTCGACCTGTGTCGCTCTTAAGAAATGTTTCGAGGTCGCTGATTTGCTGGGGGCTATAGCCTTGAGATCTTACCTTCTCTATACCCACTGCAATTTCCTCGTCGGTCAGCGGGCCGCCGAAGTCGGTGTACCAGAAGGTAAACAGTAGCCAGATCGCGGTAGGCGTGATCCAAAGTAGTCGTCGGCGTGTCATATCAGTTCCAATCCAGTGTAAGTTGTCGACCGCAAGATGCGGGGTATGTGCGTGCTTCAGATTTGTCTGCGGTTAGCGCGGCTGCAGACCAGCCTGCTTCAAACGCCAGAGCAACACATCGAGGCGATCCTGACCAAAGAAGGGTTCGCCCTGAAATGCGCAGGTTGGCACACCCCAATGGCCTGCCTTGTCATGATCTGCCTGATTCAGCTCGATGTCAGCTTCAAGCCGACTGTCCTCGGCAACGGCTTGCTGATCCAGTTCTGCCAGATCGAGGCCCGCTCTTGCAGTAGCTTGCTTCAGATGATCACCCTGATCCCAGGCGGGTGTTCCGCCCCAGATCAGGGTGGATATTTCATCAGCAAATTCAATGCCTTTACCAGCCTCGGCCGCCAGGATCCCAAGACGGGTTAGGCGATAGATGTAGGGCTGATCTTCTGCTGTTTGAGGCCGGCCATTATCACCCGGTTCTTGAATGATGGGATCAGGATTGGCCCACGCAAACGGAAGCTCGAGAAACTCCGCTACGCGAAACACATCGATCCCAAAATAAGAAAAGAACTGCGGCTGCACCTGTTGAAAGAACTCCGGCGTGCGTATCGCAATCGGATACACAGGTCGAAAGTTCACCTGCAGTTGATAATTCTCCTGCCACTGGCGTAGGCGCGGAGTGGCCAGGTATGACCACGGGCTTCGAAATGACCAGAAAATATCAATTTCTAAATTTTCACTCATAAGATCATTATCCCGCAGCCAACCCACGCAAGGTCATTTTGCCGAGCTGCGACATGTGTACTTCATCAGGACCATCAGCGATCCGGCAGAATCGTGCCCGGGTAAACACCGATGGGATTAATGTGTCCTGGCAAACACCTTTGCCACCAAACACTTGCATGGCACGGTCGGCCACGTTCTGGGCCATCTGCGGCGCCACGATTTTCACCATAGAGATATAGGGCCGAGCAGCGTCCAAGCCACCATTGTCCATAACCTCTGCTGCCTGTAACGTCAGCAGGCGACACTGTTCGATCTCACAACGGCTGCGGGCAATTTCATGCTGTACGCTGGTCTTTTTGCTGAGTTTTTCACCAAAGGCCACACGGTCTTCGGCCCGCTCACACATCAGCTCCAGGCAACGCTGAGCCAGTCCGACAAATCCCATTGCATATTGAAATCTGCCTGGCCCTAATCTGCCTTGTGCAATCTCAAATCCACAGCCTTCACCCTTGATCATATTTGTAACAGGCACACGGACGTCGTTGAAGACGAGTTCAGCTTCACCGCCCGGCGAATGCAGACTGTCAAATACCCTTAACGGACGAACCAGTTCCACTCCCGGTGTATCTCTTGGCACAAGAATGGTGGAATGTTGTTTGTGCCGCGACGCATTGGGGTCTGTCTGCCCCATAACAAGCATCACCTTGCAGCGGGGACCAACGGCGCCGGTTGTCCACCACTTACGGCCATTCAATACGTACTCATCGCCATCGCGTTTGATCTGCAACTCCATGTTGGTTGCGTCGCTGGATGCCACTTGCGGCTCTGTCATGGCGTAGGCTGATCTGATCTCTCCCTCAAGCAGTGGGTTCAACCAGGCTTCCTGTTGTTCCGGTGTGCCATATTTTGCTAACACTTCCATGTTGCCGCGGTCCGGCGCGCTGCAATTGAAAAGGGGTTGTGCCCAGGTGACCTTGCTCATGGTTTCAAACAGCGTCGCAATCTCAAGGTTGGTGAGACCGGGACTCCAGGGTGCGTATTCTTTCGGCAGGAACAAATTCCACAGCCCAGCTTCCTTCGCTAGGTCGCGCAGTTCATCGAACCAGGGTGGCTGCTGCCAGAGATTCTCAGGGTTCAGCGTAAACTCTTCGTAGTCATGCTCACGGGGGTAGACATGCGCCTGCATGAATGCCTCCAATCGGCCGTTCAACTCAGCCACGCGATCTGTTATCTCAAATCCCATAATTTTCTCCAGTTGTTTGTCTACTGATGTTGCTATTTAGATTCAAAGTGCACGGCTGCGGTCAAACGAGCGGGCATGCTCCGGCACCTTGCAAATGCGCTTCATTTTGATCGTGCCCAAGTTTGGGTAGTCCCATTTGTAAACGCCGTCTTCGATATAGCGTTTCACCACCGTAGGCCCCCCAAAAGCCTTGAAATGCAGCTTGTTGTCTTCCCAGACCGTCGTTGCATGTGACGAGCGCATGCAGAAGGTCAATGGCCCGATATCACTTGGCTGAACATCGAAGGACGATTTCGTCGACGTATGGTCATGGATAATCCCAAAGGTGGTCACGACGACACGATCACCACACTGCTCGACGCGCTCAACATGATCGGGCATCTTGGGGTCAACGCTTTGCCATAAGCCGCGTATATCTTGTGCGCCCTCGGGTAAGGGTTCGGTGCAGCCGCGCAAAATAGGTTGAGGGTATTGTGTATAGCCACAACCTGGCGTGTAGGCACGGGGGATGTCATTGGCCATCAGCCCTGAACCGTCGAGTTCTGGCAGTTCACAATAATCCAGTTCGCTGCCGTCGCTTTCAAAAACCCAGGGCGGTGTTGTGTCTGCGGGGCGTGGATAAAGCCACGCGGTAAGAAACAACACCACCGGGACTAAGATCAGTACGGCTATCGCAATTAGAAATTTTCGCATCATGTGCTTAGCGCCTCGTAGGAATGCCTCAAAATGTTTCAGCCTGGTTCGCTCAGCGAACGATGGAGGCGGTTCATGCCCTTTAACCAGCGATCGTAATCAGCTGTTTTTCGCTGCATGTAGGTCTCGACTTCGGGGTGCGGCAGGATCAGAAAGGTTTCCCGGTGCAGGCCTTCGATTACGATATCGGCTACTTCATCTGCCTCCATCATGCCATCAGCCGCTGCGGCCCTGGCGGCACTTGCGCCTGGCGCATCTTCGGCCTCGTCCTCTGACGGCGTCATCCCGGTGCGAACAGCCTGTGGGCAGAGCATGGACACTTTGATTCCTTGATGAGCGTAGGTGAGGGCCAGCCATTCACCGAAGCCCACGGCTGCATGTTTGGTCACCCCGTACGCGGCACTGCCAACCTGGTTGAGCAAGCCTGCCGCAGAAGCCGTATTGAGAAAGTAACCACCGCCGCGTTCTATCATCCGAGGGGTCAGGTGGCGGGCGGCGTAGACATGCGACATCACGTTAACCGCCCAGCTCATTTGCCACTCCTGATCGGGTGACTGTTCGCTCCTGCCCATGCCTACGCCTGCGTTGCCGCAGAACAGCTCGATGGGGCCAATGTTGTTTTCCGTGTCTTCAATGATGCGTTTAATGTCCTCGTCGCGAGAGACATCTGCGGTCATGGCTACGCATCCCAGCTTGTCCGCTGTTTGTTGCGCGTTCTCGGCATTGATATCAACAGCAACAACCTGTCTGGCGCCTTCGGCGATAAACTTTTCTGACATCGCTCGGCCGATGCCGCTACCGGCACCGGTGACGACGATGATTTTGTCATTGACTCGCATGGAATTTCCTTTTTGTGAATTGAATGCGACATCTCGCTATGATTAGACGCGGTCTGGTTTGATCGTGACGACAGTTCTAAGCAGTCCTAACGAATTTCACCAATATCTCTGCTAATTCCGGCCCGTACTGTTCCTGTATGAAATGGGTCCCATCAGAAAACTCGCTATGTGGCTGACCCTTAGCCCCTGGGACACACTCCTGGAAAACCCTATCGAACCATCCCAGTATCGGATCTGCTTTTCCGTACGCAGTCAGAAAAGGCTTTTCCCAGTTGTCATATATTTCCCAGGCCTCAGCAAAAAACGGAAACTGGTTGGCCTGTTCTGGTGAATTCAGAGCCAGTAGTGGAAAAACCAAGGCGCCTGCCTGGTAACTTGAATCAGGAAACGGGGCATCGTATGCGGCTTTTCCCCCATGAGACAATGACGCGCAACCGAATCCTTCGACTTTGAGGTCCGGCACCTCATTGGCCATGATCTTCCCTGTTGGTAAATTGTCCCGAAGGGAGACCCATTGTTGCCATTTCGTGAATGCCATAGGATCCGGAGATTGAGCCCCGGCCTGAAACATCTTCTGAAGGTTCCTCGGATCGGGTAAACCACCGTTTGCCAACATGATTCTATCTATCCGATCTTGTTCTAAAGCGCATACGCACAGTCCGATTAGGCTCCCCCAATCCTGCCCGAAAAAGGTGACGTTCTGCAGGTCAAGCTGCTGCATCCAGGAGCGCATGTATGTGATGTGTCGCGCTACGCTGTAGTCGGTTTTTTCAGTTGGCTTATCGGATTTACCAAATCCCACCAGATCAGGGGCCAGCACCCGGAATCCTGCCTTAACCAGAACAGGAATCATTTTGCGGTAAAGGTATGACCAGGTTGGTTCTCCGTGGAATAACACGACCGGCGCTGCATTCCGAGGCCCTTCGTCAACATAATGAATTCGAAGGCGCCCGCCTTCCGTATCATCAACTTCCAGATAATGCGGAACATACGGATAACCAGGTATGTTTTCGAATCGTTCGTCCGGGGTTCTCAGTGCTTTCATGTCTATTTTTCTCTTAACGTAGGCAACGTCTTAATTTGGCCAGAAGATGTACTCATCACCTTCCTCGAATTTTTCTGCGAGTGTCTTGTCCACGGCAACGCCCATTTCACCCTGGTACGGATACAGTTGTTGGCGGGTAGCGTTGGCCTGGTGGTTTGCCAATAGGGCTTGTAGTTCAGCCAGCTTTTCTGGCGCCTGCGCCGACAGGTTATGTTGTTCTGATGGGTCTATCGCAAGGTTGTACAGCCAGGTCTTGGCCGGGTGTTCTGAGACCTGCAGTTTCCAGTCACCATGTCGCACAACGCGGTAGTGGCCGCTTTGCCAAAACAGGGTTTCCCGTCTCCACTCATCTGCTGAAACACCACCGAATGAATGCGTTGCGAGCGGCATTAGATTCTCGCCATCGATCTCGACGTCCTTCGGCAGGGCCGAGCCGGTTGCAGCAGCGAGCGTGGGTAACAAGTCGATGTGCGCAACTGGTGTTGCCACCTTTTGGCCTGCTTCAATCTGCTGCGGCCACTTGATGAACAGCGGCACCCGTAAACCGCCTTCGAAATTGGTGACCTTCCAGCCGCGAAAGGGCGCGTTGATCTCCGGGAGGCCAAGGTAGCCTGCGCCACCATTGTCACTTGAAAAAACCACAATGGTGTTGTCGGCAAGACCTTCCGCCTCCAAGGTTTCAGTAATGCGAGCGACACTGCGGTCCAATGCCCGAATCATCGCCGCATATACACGCAGACGATGCGGCTTGATATCGCCAACTGCCTCGAAGTCCTCCCGGGTCGCCTGCAGCGGAGCGTGCACCCCCCAATGCGCCAGGTACAGGAAAAAAGGCCGATTTCTGTTGTTGCGAATGACCTTGATGGCTTCATCGGTCCAGTAGTCTGTCAGATAACCACCGGGTTCGAACACAGTCCCTTGGCCGTCGCCATCGTTAAAAGATGCCGCAAAATGCATCCCTTCCCAAATGAAACGATCCATAGGGTCAAAGTTCACGCTCGCATTGACGACATTGGGATCATCAATCGGGAGATACAAACCACTGTCCATCAACAAACTGTCATCGAAACCCTGATCGTTTGGGGTAAAACCTTTGCTTCTACCGAGATGCCATTTGCCAATGTGGGCCGTGTAGTACCCGCTTGTTTTCAATAGCTCTGCGATCGTCACTTCTGAGGACGGCAACCCTTGCTGCTCATAGGGTAGTATGTCCTCGGCGACTTCAATGCGCCGCTGGGATATAGGGTGACTGTAGTCGAGGGAATCTCTAACCATGCGCGCTATGGGGCGTAAACCCGCTGGAGTTGGCGTGAACTCGAATCCGGTGCGGGTAGGATACCGACCGGTTAACAACATGGCCCGGGAGGGTGCGCAGGTGGCAGTCCCTGCGTACGATTGTTCAAAGATAACGCCATCAGCCGCAAGCTGATCAATATTCGGGGTCTGAACTCTACCACCGGCAACGCCACCCCCAAATGTTGAGATATCGTTGTAACCGAGATCGTCAGCAAGTATAAACACGACATTGGGTGGACGTGTCACTGCGTCAGTCGCCTCAGGTCCGCCTTGTAAATCCAGCTTCCAGTTGACGGCTCGGTGCGGAGTAACCTCAGGTGCGGAGGCGAAATTGATTACCGCCAGTACGATATCAATACGGTTCCACCAAGACACCGCGCCGAGCACGACAACAGATAACAATGTCAGCAACACACGTTTCATCAATTACTCCGTATTGGGTACATCGTTGTTATTCATTCGAGTAGGTTCTTGACCAAGTCCACGACGATGTCGATGCTCACCTTCTTGCCCAAGCCTTGGTGTGATCGAAGCCGATGCCACATCTCAAAAGAAGTGATGGCGAAAACTGCTTCACGCTTTTCTCGTGACAGAGACTTGAGTTCTGGTAGCCATGTTTCTATATCTTGGTGGAGATTGCGTTGGTCACGCGCATAGTTCTCAACCAAGACGTCAGAGCGCCAGAGTTGGGCCTGGGTACTTAGGATCACATTTTTCACACGATCAAAGGCGTTTGCTCGACGCTTTACTGCGCGCTCCACTCTCTCAGCTAGCGCCCCCGAATGCTCATCCAGCGCGAATATAGATTCAAATGATTCTCGAGTGTGTCCATCAACTGCGGCAAATAGAGACTCCATGTCTTCAAAGTGACGAAAAAATGTGCGCATACCCTCGCCCGCTCGATCGGAGATCTGCTGAGCTGTGGGGATGAGAATACCTTCTTGAACCAGTTGCAGCGCTGCTTTAATAATTGCCTGCCGGCTGCGTTCGCTACGCATGCGTCGACCATCACCGACTAAATTTGGCTCTGCCACAAACTCCTCCCAGTTAAAACTTGCAACCACACTATATATTATCATAATGTGTGTCAATATAAATTGTCATGATTTATGCTAATAGAATATTTTAAACATGTGGAGAAATGTTATGTCTAGTCAAGACCCTGTTCGGTTCGTTGGTGGCACAGGTTCACCCTACACGCAAAAAATGGCGGCGTTGATGCGTTACCGGCGCATTCCTTATGCCGTGACTTGGGGGCAGCCCGCTGAGGTCTGCGCTACTTTGGGGATAGAAAAACCCAGACCCACGCTGATGCCGACTTTTTTCTTCGAAGAAGAAGGAGACACTAACAGAGAATCTTAGGGTCAGGTCTTAAATCTTGAATTCTCCATGCTTTTCACATTTTAGCGAATTGGCGAGTGCGGTATTCCGAGCCAAATTGCTCGTACACTTGATCAGCGCTGCAAGAAATTTGTTCCGATCGCTATTCTCAAGGCAAATATTCTAATGCATGTCACCTATAGATAGACGTCACATGATTCAACGTACCTGAGAATTCTATTCGTAGCGTCCGGCCATAGTCTCATTCTTAATACCGTTTAAAATTCTGAATTTGCAGCTTAGAAAGCTTGTCATTAAGAAAAAGAAAGGGAGGTTCTTTTTTGAAAGCCGAATGCAAACTAAAACCTGGTAATTCACGGTTCAAGACCTGACCCTATGGCACGAGAATTTTAGCCGCGACCACAGCTGAGAAAAATACATGAAAAATTTCTCGCGGTTTTGCTTCTTAAACACTTTTTTGGGAGAAATTGCACTCCTTTTTAAGACTGGCCTAAATACCTGATTTCTGCAATTTCGACCCTATATTTATGAAGTCTAATGGTCATAACACTAGGGAATAAGGGATCTACGGGAGCTCGGAAATTCATAAAAATTGCTGTCATGCTATATCACCCCCCCCCCTAAACATAACTAAGCCTGCTCAAGGAGAAGGCTGGTAGGGCATTTTGCAGGCTGGGATTATGAGTCATCAAAATTAGAGTAGTTTTAATCAAAATCGGGCAGTTTTTGGATTTATAATAGCTAGCGACGAACTTCATCTCGATAAATGCCTAACACTAGCCTGCCACGTAGAGTATGTTAGCGCTTGAATGGGGCGTTTGTTCTTCTTATACTCCT
>Ga0209495_1002070_pt1 | contig 13504 bp, 14 predicted proteins | sample EN1Hudsemesocosm_FD_184629 | JGI IMG/M metagenome (GOLD analysis project Ga0209495, IMG submission 184629) | Methane-oxidizing microbial communities from mesocosms in the Hudson Canyon - EN1E Hudson Canyon (SPAdes) (version 2) | ecosystem: Environmental > Aquatic > Marine > Cold seeps | place... | reverse complement strand
ACGGACAGATGTCTCCAGAGGAAGAAATGTTAGAGCAGTATGCTCAACAAATTCTTGCAAATAAAGATGAAGAAAAGAATATTTATGATCGTGCTTTTGCATCTAAGATGACTGCGTTCTTCAAAGAGTCTTTCAAAATGAATGTGAAAGAAATTTCTTACGAAGACTTTACAAAATTAGCTCAAGCTTAAAAGCTGAAATAATATATATAAAAAAGGCTAGTGTTTCACTAGCCTTTTTTTATTTTAGCTACTAATAATCAGAAAATAGACCTGAAGATGTTCTCACAAGACGAGTTTCGTAAATATGCTATTAAGCACCAAGGAATCAGTAGTACTACTGTAGATTCTTTCACTTCAATGATGAACAATTACATCTCTCCAACCATTATCGAGGAGCGCCAAATGAACGTAGCTTCGATGGATGTGTTCTCGAGATTGATGATGGATAGAATTATCTTTCTAGGAGTTCCAATTAATGACTATGTGGCGAATGTAATTCAGGCTCAGCTTTTGTTTTTGGAATCTGTTGATGCTAAAAAAGATATTCAGATTTACTTAAACTCTCCGGGAGGAGGTGTTTATGCAGGTATGGGTATTTATGATACCATGCAATATATAGCGCCCGATGTAGCTACTATTTGTACAGGTATGGCGGCAAGTATGGGTGCTGTGTTATTATGTGCAGGAGCGGAAGGAAAACGTACAGCACTTAAACATTCTCGCGTAATGATTCACCAACCTTTAGGTGGAGCACAGGGGCAAGCTTCGGATATTGAAATTACTGCACGTGAGATTCAAAAGTTGAAAAAGGAATTATATACCATTATTTCTGATCACTCTGGAAAATCGTACGATGAGGTGTGGAAAGATGGAGATAGAGATCATTGGATGACTTCTTCTGAAGCGAAAGACTACGGAATGATTGATGAGGTTCTCATCAGAACAAAATAAGTTTAAAGCCTTCGCAAATTCGGAGGCTTTTTTTTGCGGTAGTTTATAGCTACTATTTAATAGCTTCCATACCCACAATTAATATTCAATGAAGTACAAAGCTACAAGCCCAGAAGAGTATATAAATCAAGTTCCAGAAGAGCGCCAGTTTACCTTAAATAAATTACGAGCTCTGATATTAGAGAATCTTCCGAAAGGCTTTGAAGAGCAGATGACTTATGGTATGATCGGCTATGTAGTGCCACATTCTATTTATCCAAGTGGCTACCATTGTTCACCCGAGCTACCTTTGCCTTTTATGAGTTTTGCTTCGCAAAAGAACTTTATCGGTTTCTACCATATGGGTATTTATGCCGATCCTACATTATTGGAGTGGTTTGTTAATGAATATCCAAAGCATTGTAAGCGAAAATTGGACATGGGGAAAAGCTGTATCCGATTTAAAAAAATAGATGAGATTCCGTTTGTATTACTGGGAGAATTGGTCCAGAAAATGTCAGTTAATGATTGGCTTAGTTTATACGAGACTAAGTTCAAAAAAAATAAATAATAAAAAATGCCATTCCAAGAGTATCTCGGAATGGCATTTTTTTAGTCTCACTAGAGACTAGTCTTCCAGCTCTTCGTATTTATCAATCTCTCTTTGATAAAACTCATCAGCTAGCGCTAATAATTCACTAATAGCAGTTGTTAGTTCTGCTTCGTCGTCTGTACCAAGTAATTCAGGTAAATCATCATCTAACCACTTTACATCGTCATTATCTAGGTTTAAGATAAATCGCGGTGATTCTGTGTGGATGATAAAAACTGCATCTTGGCATTCTGTGTTGTCTCCAACTAAAAATTTAGGTATTTTCATGTCTATTGTTTTCCTGCAAATGATTTTACGTCTTCTTTACTAACTGTATCGGAACAAAGGATGATCAATCGTTCGATTACATTTCTAAACTCTCTAATATTTCCGGACCAAGTATAGTCTTTTAATATTTGTAAAGCTTCGGGGCTAAAGCTTTTTTCGGCTATACCATGTTCCTCACAAATCTGCTTGTTAAAGTGTTCTGTAAGTATAGGTATGTCGTCTTTTCTTTCATCTAAAGATGGGTTGTCGATTAAAATAACACCAAGTCGATGATATAAATCTTCTCTAAAATTTCCTTCTTTAATTTCGTGCTGTAAGTTTTTGTTGGTGGCAGCGAGCACACGAACATTCACCTTTATTTCTTTATCGCTACCAACGCGAGTAATTTTATGTTCTTGTAAAGCACGTAAAACTTTTGCTTGTGCTTTTAAACTCATATCACCCACTTCATCTAAGAATAGTGTTCCACCATCTGCAGTTTCAAACTTTCCTTTACGTTGTTTAATAGCTGAGGTAAAAGCTCCTTTTTCGTGTCCAAATAATTCAGATTCTATCAATTCTGAAGGAATAGCAGCACAGTTAACCTCAACCATTGGGGCTCCGCTTCGCTCACTTTTTTCATGTATGGCGTGGGCTATTAATTCTTTACCTGTACCATTAGCCCCAGTAATAAGCACACGAGCATCAGTAGGAGCAACGCGATCGATCATTTGGTGAATTTTAGCCAAAGCAGGAGAGTTTCCAATCATTTCGTATTTCTTACTCACCTTTTTCTTCAGAACCTTATTTTGAACTACAAGGCTTTTACGATCGAGACCATTTCTTATGGTATTCAGTAGACGGTTTAAATCGGGTGGCTTAGAGATGTAGTCAAAGGCTCCTTTTTTGATGCAATCTACTGCAGTGTCTATATCACCGTGACCTGAAATCATCACCATAGTAATGTCTGGTTGCATTTCAATTGCTTTGTCGAGCAATTCTATACCATCCATTTTAGGCATTTTAATATCACATAAAACTAAGTCGTATGTTTCTTTAGAAAGTTTCTCAAGACCTTCAACTCCATTTTCAGCAAGCTCAACTTCATAAGTGCTATCTTCTTCACGAATGATGTTAGATAGTACGTTACGAATTGCTTGTTCGTCTTCTATAATGAGGATTTTTGCCATTGGTGGGATTTTCTTAGTAAAGTATCAATAAGTCCTTCCTTTAGCGCGTAACTCGAAAGTCGCAAGTTATGGATGGTAAGTGTGTTCAATATAAAGTTAATAATGACAATTGCAATGACTATCATATCGGAACGCATTGGAATGAGTCCTTCCATCTCTAGACGTTCTTTTAGTGTTGACCCGTAAATCAAGCGTTGAACTTCATTGTAATCGTGCATATCAAAATCAAAATGTTTTTCGTCTTTCCACGCTGCACAATTTCCTTTTTTACAAGAAATCATTTCCGCTAAAGTGTCAAATGAGCCGGAAGAACCGATAAGACAATCAACTTCATAAGTTTCTGCCATTTCTATCATATCCTCAAGTGCATCAGCAAGATGACTTTCAATAGCATTTACATCGTCTAGACTAATAGGGTCATTTGGCATAAATGTTTCTAAAAGTCGAGCTGCTCCCAGTTGATAGCTTTTCTTCCAAAAGGTCTCATTACTGTTGGCGATAATAAATTCTGTACTCCCACCACCGATGTCAATAATCAGTTTTGGTTTTTCTTCTAAATCGAGTGCTTGCTTTACGCCAGAATAAATTAGGTCTGCTTCTTTGTCGCCATCAATAACATTGATGTGAATACCTAATTGTTCTTGTGCATCATTTACAAATTGAGTGCCATTATTTGCGCTACGAATTGCAGAGGTTGCCACAGCATAATATTCATCGATGTGATATTTTGCTAAAGTTTCTTTGTGTACTTTCAGTGCATCTAAACCTCTTTGATAGGCGTTTGACGCAATAAAACCTTTGGTGATTCCACCCTCACCTAGTTTAACTGCAATTTTGTTTTTGTGCAAAATCGTGTAGTTCTGCTCCTCAATTTGAGTAAGTAACAGATTAAAGGTGTTTGTGCCTAAATCGATGATGCCTATTTTTTTCATTTTCTAACTTTGCTTAATCCATTTCCACAAGATCTTATAACTGACCTTTTGCCCGTGCATAAGGATTCCAACTCTATAAATACGACCCGCAATCCAACTTGTAAAGATAAAGCCAATTATTAACAATACCATCGATAATCCAATTTGCCACATTGGTGGATCAAAAGGTAACCTACCCATCATAACTATAGGTGAGGTAAAGGGAATGATAGAACACCAAAAAGCTAGAGAACTATCGGGGTTTTCGAGTATTGTTTGTAATGCGATAAACGAGAAAATCAATGGAATGGTTATTGGCATCATAAATTGCTGCGTATCTGTTTCGGAATCTACAGCTGCACCCACAGCAGCAAATAAAGAGCCGTACATTAAATAACCTCCAACAAAATAGAATAAGAACATCATCAATATAAAGGAGATGTTCATTTCCTCTAACTGATTTAAGACGATTGTTAAGCCACTTTCACTTTGAAGATCTTGGGTAATTAATTCTGTTTCTTGAGCTAATTCAGCAATATTCACATCAGTTGGGGCAACTAGCATAGTGGTTGCTACTGTGCTAATTACAAAAGTTAGGATTATCCACAGCGCAAACTGAGTAAATCCAACCATAGCGACACCGATGATTTTCCCCATCATTAATTGAAAAGGCTTCACAGAAGAGATGATGATTTCTACAATACGACTGGTTTTCTCTTCCATTACACCCCTCATCACCATAGCTCCGTACAGGAAGATAAAAATGTAGATTAAAAAGCCACCTGCCATACTTAAACCCATCGCAATTTCTGTAGACCCGGATTTTTCGACACCACTTTCACCCAAAATGATGGTGTTGAGTTCTACCTCAGCACGAGTGCGATCTATGAGCTCTCTCGTTAATCCTTCTTCTTTGAGTTTAATAGATTCAACAACGCTTTCAATATTTTTAGAAATCAGTCTTTGATTGGAAAAACTCATCGGTTTGTGGGTATATACCCTTACCGATGATTCTAGAATATCAATAGTTGTAGAGTCTACTTTAGGAATATGAACCAATGCGAAAGCCTCACTTTCATTAAAGTCTATTTTTACTTCTTCAATGTTATGGTTTGTGAATTCAAAGTGTGTGTCGTTTACATCTCCAAATTGGGACTCGAACAAATTGCTTTCATCGCATACCCATATTTCTCTTTCTTCGGAATCTGATGTATCCATTAATAATGGAGTCATCATCAATCCAGCCATTAAAATTGGCCCTAATAGGGTCATTACAATAAATGACTTCTTACGTACTCGCGAGAGGTATTCTCTCTTTATGATTAAGATGATTTTATTCATGATTAATTCTCTTGTACAGTTCGTATAAATATTTCATTAATGGTAGGAATCTTTTCTTCAAAGGCCTTGATATCCGATTGGTCAAGTAAAAACCGAATCAAATCTGAGGCAGGGCTTTCATTTTGAATTTTAATTTCTGCTTTATGACTGTTTTTAGTAATCAACTTTAGATGATCAGGTAGGCTGTTTAGGAAATCTAAATTTGTAGAAGAGAAATCTACCTTATAAATTTGTTCTTTATATTTCTCTTTCACCTTATCGATCGGTCCGTCGAGTATTTTTTTCGATTGATGGATTAAGGCTATATGATCGCAAAGCTCTTCAACTGACTCCATTCTATGTGTAGAGAAAATAATAGAAGTCCCTTGTTCTTTTAATTGTAGGATTTCGTCTTTTATGATGTTCGCATTTATAGGGTCGAAGCCAGAAAATGGTTCATCGAAAATAAGAAGCTTGGGTTTGTGTAGTACCGTTGTAATAAACTGAACTTTTTGCGCCATTCCTTTCGAAAGCTCTTCAACTTTTTTATCCCACCATTGTGTGATTTCAAATTTTTGGAACCACTCTCTTAAAGCCTTTTTAGCTTCTCTTTCTGAAAGACCTTTTAGTTGAGCAAGGTAAAGTGCTTGCTCTCCAACTTTCATTTTTTTGTATAAACCACGCTCTTCTGGTAAGTAACCAATATGCCTAATGTGATCTCCGTTTAATTTTGAGCCATTAAATAGAATTTCACCCTGATCGGGCATAGTAATTTGATTGATGATTCTGATTAAACTTGTTTTCCCTGCTCCGTTAGGACCCAGTAATCCAAATATCTGTCCTTCGGGCACAGATAAACTCACATCATCTATTGCTATATGATTGCTGTAAGACTTGCTTACCGATTGCACTTCAAGTACTTTCATTGAAATCTATTATTTTTTAATACAGATTAAAGATAGGTTTTTTTGTGAGCTATGAACTTTAACAAATAGAGGCTCCAAAATTAATAATCCATCGACCATAGTTCGCCGTCTTTAGATCAAAAAAAAGCCTTCCAATTGGAAGGCTTTTTTTACTTATTGAAACATCTCTTTGACTTTGTCGAAGAATGATTTGTTGTTTTTATCAGGATCGGGTTGGAAGTTTTCTTGATCTCTAGAAGCTTCAAAGAACTCTTTTTGTTCTTTAGTCAATTCTTGAGGAGTCCACACATTCACATGGATTAACAAGTCACCCTTTCCGTAGCGATCTACGCTAGGAAGTCCTTTTCCACGTAAGCGTAAAATTTTGCCAGACTGAATACCAGCTTCTAACTTAATCTTCACTTTAGAAGAAATCGTTTGAATTTCAGGATTACATCCTAAAACGGCATCAGCATAACTAACGTATAAGTCGAAGTGTAAGTTTTTACCATCGCGCTTTAAGGATTCATGAGGGATCTCTTCGATTACTACGATAAGATCTCCAGCGATACCTCCACGAGGAGCTATATTTCCTTTTCCAGAAACAGAAAGCTGCATTCCATCTTCAACTCCCGTAGGGATGTTGATACTTACTTCTTCAGGTTTTTTAACAACTCCTTGTCCAGCACAGGTGCCACAAGCACTAGCAGCTGTTTCTCCTTGACCACCACAACTATTACAAGTAGCAGAAGTTTGCATTCTACCTAATGGAGTGTTTACGATTTGAACCGTTTGACCAGAACCGTTACACTGACGACAAGTACTTAGGTTGCCATTTTCGGCACCTGTAGCACTACAGTCATCACAACCAACATTCTTTTGAATCTTGATTTTCTTTTCTACACCTTTAGCAATTTCTTCGAGTGTAAGCTTCACACGAACTCTAAGGTTAGATCCTCTGCTGCGGCGTCTGCCACCGCGCGAGCCTCCAAAACCACCTCCGCCACCAAAGGCAGAGCCAAAGATATCTCCAAACTGGCTGAAGATGTCGTCCATGTTCATTCCACCACCTCCGAAGCCCCCGCCTCCAAATCCACCACCATCAAGACCTGCATGACCATATTGATCGTAGCGAGCTCTTTTGTTGGAGTCATTAAGCACTTCGTATGCTTCGGCAGCTTCTTTAAACTTTGCCTCTGCATTTTTGTCATCAGGATTTTTATCTGGGTGGAACTTAATGGCTAATTTGCGGTAAGCCTTTTTAAGTTCCTTCTCAGTTGCACCTTTAGTAACACCTAGTACTTCGTAATAATCTCTTTTAGCCATTGCGATGCTTATTGACCAACTACAACTTTCGCGTAGCGGATTACTTTATCGTTTAATAAATAACCTTTTTCGGTTTCATCAATTACTTTCCCTTTCATATCTTTAGACGGAGCAGGAATTTGAGTAATTGCTTCGTGGAAATCTGTATCGAAAGCTTTACCAATTGAAGACTCCATAGACTTCAATCCTTTTTGTTCTAGAATACCGATGAGTTTTGATTGTATCAAAACGATACCTTTTGCTAACTCCTCAGTATTATCTGACTCTTCACGGTGCTTAGAAGCACGATCAAAATCATCTAAAATTGGTAGCATAGACTCAAAAAAATCTAAACCAGCATTTCTAAATAAATCAATACGCTCTTTAGCAGTTCTCTTCTTAAAGTTTTCGAATTCAGCAAACATTCTTAAATGCTTGTCTTTTAATTCGGCTACTTCTTTTTCTAATTGCTCTTCGCGGCTCAATTCAATTACTTGTTCTTGTTCCTGCTCAAGCACTTGCTCTTCAGCAATATCTTGTGTTTCCTTCGTTTCTTGCACTTCTTTTTCTTCTTCTTCTTGCTCTTTATTAAGCTTCTTCTTTGGCATTTTTCTCGTATTAGAATCTGCACAATAACCTTTAGCAAATTGTTTGCCAAGGCTAATTGCGTGACACAATGGCGCAAAAGTAATTAAAAATGAGAATAATGGCGGGTTTATAACCCATTACGGCAGATGGAAAGCCAAGAGATGTGATTCGAAAACTAAATAAAGTCATACAAGTCTTTCAAAAACTGATTCCAAAAGACATGTTGAAAACTACTTACTTATTCAGTCAATCGTTTGATGGTGGCATAAAGTGAAGGACCCTTCAGGTCTTTAGCGATTATAATTCCTTTCTCATCGATTAAAAAATTACTAGGTATACTATTGATGTGATATTGACGAACGGTTTCAGAATTCCAGCCCTTTAATTCGCTTCCATGATTTGCCCAGACTAAACCATCTTCTTCGATAGCATTCACCCAGTCACTTTTTGCATTTTCTTGTTTTGGATTTCCTCTACGGTCAGTTAAGCCATCTAGAGAAATGCTAATGACTTCAAAACCATCAGCAGTTTTAAAAGCGGCTTGGTGAAATTTATTATGAACTGCAACGATATTTGGGTTATCTCTTCTACAAGGTCCACACCACGAAGCCCAAAAGTCAAGAAGCACAACTTTTCCTCTAAAATCAGTTAATTGAAAATTTCGCCCTTCAGGTGATGAAATGGTAAAGTTTGGAGCTTTATCTCCGATGTTTAGACCGGCAGATTGTGTTCCAAGTAACATAGAGTCTTTAGCGATAAAACCAAAACATAAACAAATGCATACGATGAATAGAACTGTGCTTATTTTTTTCATTAGGACTTGTATGTTAAAAGTTGAAAAGCTAACTATTTACGATTCACTACTTAATTAATTCGTGTAATATCAGCACCAATAGCTTTTAATCTAGCTTCGATGTCTTCATAACCACGGTCAATTTGTTCTATATTATGAATAGTACTTTCGCCATCTGCAGATAAAGCAGCAATCAGTAAAGAAATACCAGCACGAATATCAGGTGAAGTCATTACTGTAGGTTTTAAAGAACTCTTTCGGTCTAAGCCTATAACTGTAGCTCTGTGTGGGTCACAAAGAATAATTTGTGCGCCCATATCAATCAATTTATCCGTAAAGAATAAACGACTTTCGAACATTTTTTGGTGAATCAAAACTGAACCTCTAGCTTGAGTTGCAACTACTAAAATGATACTTAAAAGATCAGGAGTAAATCCTGGCCAAGGAGCATCAGAAATGTTCATTATAGAGCCGTCTATGAAACTTTCAATCTCATAATGATCTTGTGCTGGAACGAAGATGTCATCGCCTATACGTTCGAGATGGATTCCTAATTTTTTGAAAGTGCTAGGAATGACTCCTAATTCGTCGTAGGCTACATCTTTAATAGTCAACTCAGATTGAGTCATGGCAGCTAAACCAATCCACGAACCAATTTCAATCATATCTGGAAGTACGCGATGTTCACATCCCCTTAGTGTTTCAACACCTTCAATAACTAATAGATTAGAGCCGATGCCTGAAATTTCACCTCCCATACGATTGATCATCTTACAGAGTTGTTGTAAGTAGGGTTCGCATGCGGCATTATATATAGTTGTGGTTCCTTTTGCTAAACAGGCAGCCATAACAATATTGGCTGTTCCTGTAACGGATGCTTCTTCTAAGAGCATATAAGCTCCTTTTAATTCTGTGGCATTAATTTCGAAGAAACCATTCTTATCGTCGTAGTTAAAAGTAGCGCCTAGTTTTTCGAAACCGATAAAGTGAGTGTCTAATCTACGGCGACCAATTTTATCTCCTCCTGGACGAGGAATGGCAGCTTGACCAAAGCGAGCGAGTAGGGGGCCTACAATCATAATAGATCCCCTTAGTCTTCCACCTTTATCTCTAAAGTCTTCAGTTTGGAGGTGGTTTAAATTGATTTCGTCGGCTTGAAACCTATAAGAGCCTTTGCCTAACTTTTCAATTTTAACGCCTAAGTCACCAAGGATTTCAATGAGTTTGTTTACATCAACTATGTCGGGGATATTGTTGATGGTAATTTTTTCTGCGGTTAATAAAACAGCACTAAGAATCTGTAGTACTTCATTTTTCGCACCTTGAGGCGTAATTTCTCCAGCCAGTTTTTTACCCCCTTTAATTTTGAATGAAGCCATCTGTAATTATTTTCTTTTTCCGTGCTGAGAACGCCCACGGTTGTTTTGTTGTTTCTTTTTTGGTTTCTCCTGTGTTTTTATACCTACAAACGAATGAAGCGCATACGTGTCTTTCATTATCAACTTGTCATCAGATAAGAAGCTCAAGTGTTTTAATATAACCTCATCTTCAACATTAGAGCTGTTCCATGTTAAATAAGACTTTTTCATATGGTTGGCAATACAGAAAACCAAAAGATCTTTGTAGTCTCCTTCCTCTAGGTCAATAGCTCTTTCAATTATTTGCGGTAAGATTTTTCCGTAATGACGAAGCTTGATATTATTGTCAGAGTATTCTAGTTTCTCTGGTTTTTCTTCGAAAGATTCTTTAGAAGGTTTCCCATAGGGCGAATCTACATCAAGTCGAAAATCAGACATGATAAAAAGATGATCCCATAACTTGTGTTTAAAGTCAGGTACATCCCTTAGGTGTGGGTTCAGATTCCCCATCACTTCAATGATTGCTTTTGCTTGATGATTTCTTTTGTCGCGGTCATCGATTTCAATAATCGAATGCACCATCTTCTGCACGTTTCTTCCGTATTCCGGGATGATTAATTTTGGCAGGCTAGTATTGTATTCCATTCAAATAGATTATTTGAGGATGTTGAGTTTTGCGAATTTTGCCAAAAGCGTTTTCTCTCCGACATCCGTAAAGTTAATGCTAATTTTTTTATTGGCGCCAGCGCCTTCCAATTTGCAAATGATTCCCATTCCAAAACGATCGTGTTCTACTTTCATTCCTGTAGAATACTCTTGTTCGGTATAATTTCGAGACTGAATATTCGGGTCTAATTTTTTAAGATTTCGAGGAACGAATACTGGAGCACTTTTGGGTTTTGTTGTTTCTTTTTTCTGTGCTGATTTATTGAAACGCGAGGGGACTTTGGTTTTATAGTTAGTACCCGCATTCATATTTCCTGCGCCTCTTCGCGCAGGCTTCACGTTAATGAAGTCCATATCCAAAAAGGCATCGTCTATTTCTTCTATAAAACGACTCGGCTCGCAGTCAATAAGATTCCCCCAACGGTAACGACTCAATGCAAAGCTCAGCGTAGCCCTTTTCTCGGCTCTAGTTAAAGCAACGTAAAATAGACGACGCTCTTCCTCTAAGTCTGCACGCGAACCCAAGGACATTTGTGATGGGAAGAGGTTTTCTTCTAAACCTACTATATAGACGTAAACGTATTCCAAACCTTTGGACTGATGAATTGTCATTAGTGATACGTGATCGCCATTGTCTTCATCTTCCTTGTCGTTGTCGGTAAGTAGTGCAATGTCTTCTAAATAATAGCTCAGACTCGTATTGCGTTCTGCTTCGGGTTTTTCGTTTTCTTGATCTACAAAATCTTTAATACCATTTAAAAGTTCCTGCAGGTTTTCATACTTACTAATTCCCTCAGGCGTTTTATCGGCTTGTAGTTCTCTGAAAAGCCCTGACTGTTTTGCTATATATGAAGCCGCTTCGTATGCGTCTTGTTCTTTTACTATAGCTTGAAAGCCTTTTATGAGCACAGCAAAGTTATCTACTTTGGTCGTGCTTCCTGCATTCAGTCCTGTGTCTTCGAACTTTATGTTTTCTACTACCGCCCAAAGTGTTTTTTGTTGCTCTTTGGAGTTTAATGTAATTCTATCGATAGAACTGTTTCCAATTCCTCTTTTAGGATAGTTGATAATTCTCCTTAGCGCTTCTTCGTCCTTGGCGTTCGATGACATACGGAAGTAAGCCATCATATCTTTAATCTCTTTTCTTTGATAGAATGAAAGTCCACCATAGATTCGGTATGGAAGACCTCTTTTTCTTAAAGCTTCTTCCATACTCCGCGATTGTGCGTTGGTACGATAAAGAATAGCGAAGTTTTCATTAAAAGCTTGCTCGCGTTGTTTGGTTTCTTGGATGTTTGAAGCTACTAAAAAAGCTTCATCATTATCCGTCATTGCACGGCTTACTTTTATCTTTTCGCCCAGGTCGTTCGAAGTCCAAACTTTTTTATCGAGCTGTTCAGTATTTTTACTGATGATACTATTGGCAGCTTTTACAATGTTTTGTGTAGAGCGATAGTTTTGCTCAAGTTTGATAATCTTCGCATCGGCATAATCCTTTTTAAAGTTGAGGATGTTACGAATGTTAGCTCCACGGAAAGCGTAAATACTTTGCGCATCGTCTCCCACAACACATAAGTTTTCGAACCGCGAGGCTAAGGCTTTTACAATTAAATACTGTGAGTGGTTGGTATCTTGGTACTCATCTACTAATATGTACTTAAAGCGATCTTGGTATTTGTGCAATACTGCAGGGTGACGGAAAATGAGTTCGTTGGTCTTTAAGAGTAAATCATCAAAATCCATGGCTCCAGATTTGAAACACTCCTTCACGTACTTTTCGTAAAGCACACCCATTTGTGGTCTATGTGCCGAGTCGTCTTGAGTTTTGAGTTCGGTATTATTGTTATAGGCCTTTACTGTAATCAAGTTGTTCTTAAAAGAAGAGATTCTCGAAGCAACAATATTCACCTTATAGATATCGGTATCTAAACTCATCTCCTTAATAATACGACGCAATAATGCTTTTGAATCATCAGAATCGTAAATAGTGAAATTAGAAGGGTAGCCTAACTTGTCTGCTTCGAATCGTAATATTTTCGCAAACACCGAGTGGAAAGTACCCATCCAAAGATTCTTTGCCGCAGGGCCTATAATCTTTTCGATACGTTCTTTCATTTCCTTTGCTGCCTTATTGGTGAAGGTTAGCGATAGCACATTAAAAGGGTCGACACCTTGTTTGAGTAGCTGCGCGATACGGTAGGTTAAAACACGTGTTTTTCCAGAGCCGGCTCCGGCAATCACCATCATAGGTCCTTGGGTTTGCTCTACAGCATTGCGCTGCGACGGGTTTAAATGCGCTAAGTGGTCACTCATTTTTTACTCTCTATATATAAGGTGTAAAGTTTTCATTGAAGAGGTCTCAAAGTTAATTTTTATTCTAGGCTGTAGATGCCTTTGTTGAAAAAAAATATAGATTCTAAAATTTGATCGCTTTGTGTAAGTTGATTTTATGAATTCGACATTTTTCGAGTTTAAAGATACTTTCCGAAATGGAAATTGAACTTGTTGATAAGTCGCTTGAGCTTCCAAAATTGCTAAAACAAAGGGTATCAATAAATAAAAGAGAAAGCCTGTTTGTAAAACAGTTGAAAAGTTATACATTTGCAATCCCTAAAAATTAGGGAAGTTGTATATAAACGAATTGTAAACAAAAACAGCATTATGCCTACTATTCAGC
>Ga0209495_1002062_pt1 | contig 13561 bp, 9 predicted proteins | sample EN1Hudsemesocosm_FD_184629 | JGI IMG/M metagenome (GOLD analysis project Ga0209495, IMG submission 184629) | Methane-oxidizing microbial communities from mesocosms in the Hudson Canyon - EN1E Hudson Canyon (SPAdes) (version 2) | ecosystem: Environmental > Aquatic > Marine > Cold seeps | place... | reverse complement strand
TACAACCAATCTTCTTTTATAGCAATACGTAACACCTGTATAGGATAAATGAGAAACAAACCTAACAAACGAATATCATATAATGACAGCAAGCCAAACACGATTGGCAATAGTAATCCCCAGCCAAAAATACGTGCATTATGCCTAAACCAATATCTTTCAGGAAATTTTCTATGCTTCCACGCCACCTCAGCAAAGGCATGGCCTGTTCTAACAGCGCGTTTATACCACTGATATAAACTATGCAAATCAGAATCATGCCAAGTCATATCAGCAGCCAGACTGACTATATTCCAACCCCCTCGCCTTAAACGCAAACATAAATCTGGCTCTTCTCCAGCAATTAAGTTAGCATTATAACCGCTCATAGCTTTAAATGCCTGAACAGACATTAAAGCATCGCCGCCGCAAGTCTCTGTATAACCTGCTGGTACCTGCCAATCTCTATCTGCTTGGTAATTATAAACAGAAGCATCAGGAAAGCGCTCTTTACGCAAACCAAAGACAACCCCCAAAGTATTTTCAACGCTATCTTGCCTAAATCGCTCTAAAGCCCTATCAAACCACCCTTCAATAAACTCACAATCCCCATCCACAAATTGTACATACTCAATATCGGAAAATTCCGTTAGTAGCTTAGTAAAACCCTCATTTCTCGCTCTAGCGGCTGTAAAAGGCTCGCTCAAATCTAAATCAACAATATGTACCCCCAAACCACTCGCAAACAAAACGCTATCATCTGAAGAGCCCGAGTCCACATAAACAATATGAGAAACCACACCAATAACAGAATGTAAGCATTTTTTTAAACGCTCACCTTCATTTCGGCCGATGACGACCACACCAATATTTTTATATCTCATATATTTCTAATGAATGAGTAATAGTAATCATAAATAAACTAGGCAAGATGTTAACCTTTAATGCACCACATATACAGATAAAAATTCACCTGTACCAAGGTACAGTAACATTGCCGTACATCTATTGGTATAATTCGAGTCACTTACACTATCGTTCAAGAGGAACCCCAATGAATATTAAAGCTATCAGTTTAGTCTTAGGACTAAGCATTACGGGCAACTTAGCCGCTGCCGAGCGTATGTGCTTCGGACAAGTACCGGTGGAAACCAGCACAGATTTAGTTGCTAAAATTACAGTTGCGGAAAACAATTATTTTACAGACAATAAATGTAAGCATTTTTTTTCCTACTATGAAAAACATGTAGACTTCACACAAGCAGAGTGTGAAGCAAACAAAGAACAACTTTCTTTGGATAAAGGCTACGCACCTTTTGGTGTATTCTTACGAGGTACTGATTCAACAAGTAAAGGTAATATATCGTCTTATGACTGGGAAATTAAAAACATTGCTACTAATGAAATATTAACCACTTACAACGCATTCAATGCGTCTTATGTATTCGACGAACCTGGTGAATATAGCGCAATTTTAACTATTACCGGTAAAGATGGATCTACGAGTACAGCGACAAAAGACATTACTGTTTGGGCCCGTGACGGTAAAAACTACTTTGTTGATAGTGCAATAGGTGATGATAGATATGACGGATTATCTCAAACAGCTGATAATACTTGCGATGCTAATACTGCCGTACTAAACTCATGTGCAGGCCCATGGAAAACAGCAACTAGGGCGCTAGGGGAGATGGCGCCGTATCAAGTTACAAACTACCCTAATGGTGAATACACAGCCGACAATATTTGTTCAAATACCGAGACAGTTAACATTGTTAGATACAATGCTGGTAACTTTAAACTATATAGAGATAGTCCCTATCTAGAAGCTGAAGTAAAAAAGGATATGAATGGTGATCTCCTTCCTGTCCTCCCTACTCAATTATGCCTTCAAACAGCAGCCAAAAGGCAAACCGTACTAAGACCCGGAGACAATGTTTTATTTAATCGAGGACAACAATTTAATTTAGAAACGGGATTGAATACACTATATAAATATACTGCAAATAATAATGGTACAGTTTACAATTATGAAAGGCTAGATATTCAACCCATCACTTCCATTGCCCACTGGTCCAAAGCTCTAGGCATTCACTTTAGTGCTTACGGCACAGGCCCATTACCACTTATTAAAAATACAGGAAAAGCATCACATAGTGCCATACAGCTAAAAGGTGTTGGTATGTTTGGATTTAGTATGAGTAATTTAGAATTTACTCTAGAATCAGAAATTCCAAACCCATTTAAAAATCGAGCTACATTTGTCACTGCATACCAAAACCCCATTAATTCAGTTTTTAAAAATATAACTGTTGAAAAAATGGACCAAGGTATTGTTTATTCAAATGGTGTCGATGCACAAGGTTTATTTATTTTTGATTCTCATTTGTATGACTCCAATCAAATGCAACTCTACACAGGTAACAGCCTTGATGGTGTAGCCCTTGTCAACAACACCCTAGACTATTCCGCTAACCATTTAATTTACAGTCACATATCTCATGGATTAGTTTATAATAACACCCTAAGTCGCCCTGCTTTTGGCCGTACAGCCTACAGACTAGCTGGAGGTACATTTGATAACCCAAATAACTATGTCTGGATATCTGACAATAAAGTATCTGGATGGATAGATCCACGCACTGCAGCTGAATTTGGTAAAGCATTTGCAGACGGTAAGCGCTACAATTATACATTACTAGATATAGCACCAAATAACACAAGTGACTTAGCCATTCATGATGTTGTTTTAACTAGAAATATAGTTTCCAATGCTGAAACATTCTTAAGTCTAGGCGCTAGCGAAAATATTACAATTAGTAATAATATATTTAAATCGGCCGATTCTTTTTATTCACCTAGAATAAAATTGAACGCAGAGGCTTCACAACGCCCACTAGTAAATATAAACATCATCAACAATAAATTTATTGATTCCGCACCACAAATAAATGCAGGGCACGTAGTCACAAGTTTTATTAACTTAAATAACTACAACCAGAAAAAATGCAATGACCAATTCAATAATTCGCAACTTAAAATCACTAAAAATGCATTCTACGTAACACACAATCAGCGCAGAATATTTGACTTTACTCCGCTAAAACAAGGAAAGGATTTAACCGGTTCAATACTACCAGATTTAACCTTAGATCAAGCAGAAAGCTTCTTAAACAAGGAGTTAATGTTTTCACAAAATCAAATGATTTCACCCGATAATACTATATCTACCGTCCAAATTGGTGGCAACAGACTTTCATTTGGCGATACTAAGGAAACCAATATTGATTGGTCTCAATATTATCAAGGAACTGATTACAGACTATATAACAGCCTTAGTCAATTCACTCAATCTACGGGAGATAATCCATGGCTTTCAAGCAATAGCACTTCAATTGAAACATTACTAGCATCTAATTATGCCATTACTTCAATTACAACCGCTACGAAACTCACATGGGATGACCTGATTGCCTATGCCCAAGAAAACAACATTAGCCCTTCAGATCTAGAATCCATGATACTTAATCAAGTCTTAGCAGAAAACCCAAGCTATTCAGGTCCAAATGGTGAATATTCAGCTGATATATCCACTTTGAATAAAGTAGGAAACTGGTTTGCTTCAATTTCTAGCCAAATAGGGCAATTATTTACTACAGGAGAAGATCAATACCGTGATGCTAAAAACTTAGCATCTAAAAATAATATTCCCGCTAGTAAAGTAATGCAGGATATAAATAAAATTTAACTACTTAACCTTACAAGGGCAATCTATTCGGTTGCCCTTGTTTTTCAACAATCAATTTATATAACTCCCCAAACTATTAACTACCACGCTTATAAAACGTGGTTTAAGTTCGACCTAAAAGGCCGTTCTCAGCAAACCCTATCTGAGGCATTGCTGAAATAAGATCAAGTTGTTCCCAATATTTCAGTGGTTATTTATTATCTTGGAACTTTACTTATTTTCTTATCATTTCTGCATCCATACCTACGATATCAACACAGTAACCAGCCGACCAAAAATGATTTCCCTAGTATTTTTTTGTACGCAAATTGGGAATTTTCTGGAAAGCTTGAGTTGCAGTTTTTCCTTTTACTCTCCCAACCAAATCTGACATTGAAACCTTTGGGGGAACTTTCACAAGTAAATGGACATGGTCAACTTGTACATTTAATTCAACAACCTCATGCCCTGCTCTCTCAGTATGCGCATAAATGCTTTGATAAACTACTTTCCAAGGTCTCCTTTTAAAATTTTATAACGGTATTTTGGCACAAAAACAATAGGGTACTGGCAAAACCAGATAACATGTGATAATTTTTTAAATCTGCTCATTTGTTTCTCCTAGTTAAATTGCGGGAATAACTTAACTACTTGATACCCTTGAGCAGACCTTTACGCAAAGCTTTTTTACCCCCCACACAGCACAGGGCGCGGTTATCTAAGTTGTAGTATGAAACTATAGCTGCTTAGCGGTTATGCACTTCAAAGTTGAATCTTCCGAATCTAAAACCTTAACTAAACCGGTCTAAGATTACTTCCTTATAATTTCCACAAGTCAAATTCTCACAGCCTAGAATAACAGCTAGCTGCTGCAAATCATTATCGAAAATTTCAGTGAGTTGACGCATTTTATCCTCGCCAATCTCAGGTCTATCCTGCATCGTAAGTTTTTTCTTAATATAATTACGGATGCTTTGCGGTATAAAATGGCGCCTTAACCATGCCATAAGCCCACTATTAATTAATAATTTATAACCAGGAAACATGCGTATTTTTTCTTTAGATACATTTTGTTTTTCTAAGTCAAACTTCCATTGCACATCACCTTTATACCCAATAAAATCAGCAACTTTCAGTAATTGATTCTGAGGATTATCTTTGATCGATTCCATAAAAACACATAATATATTCTCCTTCCCATACTCCTCAATATAAGGCTTCAATTGCATAGCGTAACAACTATAAGCAATGAGTTCATCGTATTGATCAATCGCTTGATTAATATCACACTTCATCACATGCTGTGACCACTGATGAATATAATGAGAAACTAACCGATCAACAGGATGACGCATTACATAAATTAATTTAGGCGATGCAAGTCGTTTAGACATACGCCCAACAGTTAGCGGATAATGTGGTAACTTCGTATAATGCGTACTGGATTCTCCGCATAAATCACCTGTTTGAGCATCTAAAAATAATGTATCGTACCACTTATCACCTTTAGCATATTGCTCATCATCACTAAAATAATTAGGTTCTTTGGGACTAGTCATAAAAACACCTTGCTGCAAAGCTAACTGCTCATGCAAAGTACTTGTAGCGGACTTCATCGCCCCAATAATAATAAAATCAGGTTTAGTCATATTATCCATTAGATACGAAGAGACAGCAGTAATACTGCCATTATTATTATTATTATTACTATTACTAAAACTTAACCACGTCTAATAATCATCAGGATGAATATATTTCTTTAGTGGCTTAAAAAAATTAACCCAAATATCGCGCCATTGGTAAGCAGAAGCAGTCGGCTCAAATGATGAGGAAAATAGAGTGCGCAATAAAGCAATACTATACCCCGAGGTCCACAATAAATTTGCCATTAACAATCCGAAACGCCCATATACTTGATAAAAAAACCGTGCCCTAGACTCATAATAATAACACGGAAGTCGCTTACGTAGCTTAGCCTGAGATTTAAGCGGTGAACTCCCGCCCCGTAGGTGTACTACATGCGCATCAGGTACATTTAAAACCTTCCACCCTGCCTGTTGTGCATAGTAGGAAAAAGCAACATCTTCAAAATACATAAAATAGCCATCATCCATGAGCCCTATATCATTAAATACTTCTGCTCGTATCAATACACATGCAAAACTAGTCCAATCATAAAACTCAGCTTGCTCTATTACCGCATAAGGCACATTAAAATTTATCAACAACTGTGTTATAAACCCTGTATTTGCAGAGCCAATTATCTGACTAATAGGTGTATGGAACCGAAAGCAACTTTCTTGAGCTGTAGCATCCGGCCATTCTAACCGCGGGCTAATTAACCCCGCTTCTTTATGGCGCAATGCAGATGCAAGTAAAGTAGTAATGGCCTCTTTTTTCACCAGCGTATCACTGTTTAATAATAAATAAAAATCAGCATTAACCGCTTTAATACCTATATTATTTCCCCCAGAAAATCCTGAATTATTTGGAGATATAATAAGCCGAACCAAGCCATTTACACCCTTTTCACTCATCCATTGTTGAATAATTGATACTGAATTATCTTGAGAAAAATTATCAACCACCACCACTTGTGCATTAATATTTTGTAATTCAGGCACCAATGCTCCAAGACAATCAATAATTAATTGAGGTGTTTTATAATTAATAATAATAATTGCTAACTTCAGCATTTAATTATTACCAAAAAAATACTGAGCCCTCATTTCTTTTAATAAAGGTTCCAATTCAGGGTCATAAGCCCCATCTCGACTTTTAATAATATCAGCCCAAGGTAACATCTCTGTTTGTTTTTCCATCCGCTCAACTAAATCACTCACCTTTCCAATTATTTTTGCAGGAACCCCTCCAACTATAACTCCTTCAGGAACATTTTTACTTACAACAGCACCTGCTGCAACAATGGCATTAGGACCAATGACTACGTCTGGCAATATAATTGCTCCATGCCCGACAAAAACATTATCTTTAATATCAACTTTGCCAACACGATCTAGGTTTTTTCCATAAGCTACATTTAAAACGGCAACAGACCCATCATGCCCTAGAATAGTACATGAACTCAACATGACATTATTTCCTAATCGAGTATACTCTGGGTTTGGAATATTAGTATAAGGCCAAAAAATACACCCTTCACCAATCGAATAAAATTTACCCCATTTCTTTTCATATTTAACATACTCAGATCCCGAAGGTTGACATACCTTAAGATAAACATTTTTAAACTTACCGGTTCTAAAAGTAATAAATCTTATTAATTTCTTTATCATTTTTACTCCTATATACTGATTATTACCATTTATTAAAAAAATTCTCTTATTTTTTAAAATACCTGAACAACTTTTTGATGCGCTTCCTTATTTTTTCAACTGGCATCAAAATTCTCCCTTTAAGTCTTTCATTAGGGCGTGCCTTAAAAATAGTCGAATGCTCTTCCCCTTCCCACCATTCAGGCATTGTTTTTGTATAATAATAGGCTGCAAACGATTTACGCACAATATTTGAAGGACAGTTTAATGGAGTAACTCCATGAAAACTAATCTCACTTGTAATAAACCCACAAGCCCTATTAAATTTCGGAGAAAAAGAGCCATAACATTTCTTAATATCTTTATCCCAAATATCTAAGTAACCACCATATTCAATTTTCCAATCTTTATTGAAGTAAATCAAAATATTTAGACGCCTATATGATTTAGTTTTATCATTATAATTAAAATCGACATGTACATCGAGGTGCCCTCCCGTATTTGTCTCATGGATCCCTCCTCCTCTCAAGCTTAAATCAGCTAATAAGTCTGGAATCCCCGTTAATTCAGACCACATCTGCAGATATTCTTCAGATGCTAATAAATCACTTAATTTTCTAATCGCAGGTGGATACAGTGAAGAGTCCGTAATTTGAACTTTTCTTTTTTCATTCACAGCTGCAAACTCTTTTCCTAGCTTTTGAGCATCTAGGTAACTAGGGAATGAGTCATGCACATCATTAGCAAAATCTTCATTTAGAAAATTATCTATACAAAAATAAGAGAAAGGCTCTTTTAATAAAAAATCTTTCTGAAATTTTACTTTATTAATAGGATTAATTAGACTCTTCATACTATTCCTCTTACTTAAATTTCATTTAGTAGTAATAATACTTCTATAATACATTTCTGTTTGTTTTGCCACTATTTCAGGTGAAAACCTCTCTTGGCTATCTTTTATTGCATTTCTTGACAAGAATTTCATTTTTTCAGGATTATCTAATAATTGCAATATATTATCCGCAATACTCTCCGGAGATTCTGGCTCAGCAAGTAAGCCATTAAAATCATTAATAATAATTTCCGTCATTCCACCTACAGCAGTGACAACAACAGGACTTCCCGTTGCAACCGCCTCTAATAAAGACATCGGGAAATTATCATAACGCGAACACATCACTGTTATAGTCGATTTTTTCCGTAATTTTGCGATTTCATGAGCATTACAATGACCCAAAAACTTAATTCGTTCTTTAATTGAGCTTTCGGGAATAAAATAATCTACATATTCGAAAAAATTATAAGACTGATTATTTACAATCACTCCTCTATCAGGCCCTACAAATAAAAGCTCTACCTCTTTGTTTTTTGAGGCAATAATTCTAAATGCATCAACCCCCAAATCTCCCCCCTTATGTAAGTCAAAACGGCCAACCACAAGAATCGTTTGATTTAATTTAGGATCATATTGCCATTGATTTTCTTTAGAAACTGGCAATATAGGATTAGGAATAACTTTTGCTTCAGGCAATAAACATCCATAAAATTCACGAACTTTATTTAAAACATTCAAACTAGGTGCTGTAACCCCTTGTGATACTAGGATACCTTCCCCTTCAGAAGCTACTCTATCTTGATAATTAGTATTTCTATCTAATTTCATAATAGGCCCATGAATAAACCAAGGGCCATGCAACCTAGTTACAAGCGGGGGAGCTATTTTTTTTATTAAATACTGCGCCCTACCAAACGTTTCTTCCAATTCTAAGATATGCAATGTTTTATCTAGAGAGTTGACTGCCTTAATTACTGATTGATTACTTAACGAAAATTTATAATCTATATTTTTTTTTTCTATGTATTTATTTGCCCCCCCTCTAAGTAATGCTCTCATAAAATAACTGTTATTTTTGCTAAGTTGTGACAAATCTATTACTGAATCATCCAGATAGCCAGACTCTAGTTTAGTGGTCATGATAGTCGAAATAACTTGCTCATCAAACCCAGAAATAATATTCTGAATGTAGGTTACAATTCCATTTGGATAAGCAGCCAACGGCCAACCAGGAGATAGATATGCTACCGATAATTTATTACTCACTGCTGACAATCCTCATTAATGATAAATTTTCTATATTTAAAAAAATAGGATATTCACATAAAAAGCAACCTAACAAATATCCTATTATAATCATTGGAAGCATCCTGATTTCTGAAAATAAAGAGAAAATATTTTGCTTCTTCATTTCCATATATTGAATAGGAATCCCCGAAAAGCTACCTAATACCACCCCCCATATAGCGCCTAAAAAACCATAATAGTAGAATAAAATAGGTATTCCTATAAAAACAGATAATGCTCTACAAAACATTATATGCATTCTAATTTTTGTTATTCCTAACGCACTCAAACACTCCATTCCCAGCTTAGTTAAACCCAAACCAATTAATGAAAAAGATAATATTTGCATCATCCAGCCTGCAGATAGATATCTATCATCATATAAAATTTCAATTATTTTAGGAGAGGTCGCTATTAAAGCACCAGCTATAAAAAAAACAACTACATCTTGCCTAAGTCTAATAAAATAATATTTCTGTCGTAGTTTCTGTGTACTTAAATTTGAATTCACAACTTTACTAAAAATAGGAAAAAATATTTTATAGTTCAACTGATCTAACACACTAGATATAGCTCCAATCAACATAAATGCAATACTATATATACCCAACTCCTGAGCTGATATATAACTCCCCAAAATAAGCCTATCACCTTGCTGAGCTAAATAGGTTAAAATTGATGCTATAAATATCCATTTCCCAAAATCAAATACTTCAGTTACTATATCTCTATCCCAAGCTAACTTATGTTTATAGTCAAAAAGCTTAGCTGTTAATACTACATTAACAATAGATGCAATAACCCCCGCAGAAGCTAAAGCCCATATTGAGGGGAGTTTCCACGCCCAAAAAAGCATAACTCCTGTCCCGATGAGTTGGGCAATTAGCTCAATCAACTCTAGCCGTCCTCTTTTTAACTCCCTACTCTCTACTGCAGAAGCCAACGTTTTATACCCGCCAACAATAGAAGTCAGACCTATAACTATTAAAAGAAATGGTAGCTTAGAATCACTATAAATATACCCTAAGTCTATATGCAATATACGATTATTTATAATCAATATAATTGCTAACATTACAATTCCAAAAAACATCAGCCACCCCCGAAGGACTTGCATAGTCCAAACAGTATTTAGCAACCGCTCCTCTGTGCCATTTTCATGTCTTACAATAAAGGCCCAAAAACCTAAATCAGAAAACATAACAACCCCTTGCATGACAATATAGACTATAGCCATCAAACCAAACATTTCAGGCTCTAATAATCGTGTTACAACTAAATTACCGCCTAATCTTAATAACTGACTAACTCCAAAAACACCCACAACCCAAAAACTCGCTATAACAACTTTTCGTCTATCCATAATTAATATATTTCTTTTTTTCTTATTGAATGTGTTTTTTCTATTTCATCAGTACGGCCTAACAGTGCGCCAGCTAGCAACCAAAACCCAGGATTAAGAGAGGCATTGGGAAGTTGATCTATCATAATAATACCCACTAATAAAGCATGTGCAGACAATAAATTTAATTCTTTCTTATTTTTATACCATTTTGAGACAAGCTTTACTCTAAAAATACCTATCGCCAATAAGCCAAATTCCGCAATAAACCCCATAAAACCATTCTTTCCAAAACTAATCACCCATTTACCATCAGTAACCGTTCTATCTAAACCAGTTTCTTCATCATAAACACGGTTACGCCCCCACTCTCCCCATCCGAAAAAAAAGCGTTCCCTACCATGCGTCAATAATACCTGCTCATTACTAAACCGAAAAGTCAAAGACTCGGCTCGACTTTCTCCCAGAGAAAGTGTAGCTAGCTCAGTTATTTTTTCATGCGGAAATATTTTCATTATTGACATTGTAGGGTACATTAAAGTTAGTATCGCTAAAAAAACAGCTGCTTGAATTTGCATTTTATTCGATACTATTCTAATCATAAAAAAAGTAAATAACCCGTATAATAATGCAGCCTTACTTTTGCACAGCACTAAAATAAACAATAAATAATACGTCACTATAGCAGGAGAAAATTGACGTATTTTTTCATTTATTTTCCATAACGAACTCGCTGAGAGCACGCTACATGCCATAAAAAATGCAACGGCTAAACCATGCCCCATAAATACAACCGGTCGAAAACCACCATCACGTGCTTGCTGAAGAAAGCTATGCGGGAAATACCCATAAAACATTGTATGCAACTGAGGTGTCATGCGTATTTCATAAAGCATCGGTATAGAATAAATCAATCCCCCTATTACCAAAAACCGGAACATAAGCAGTTGATCAGCATAGCTTCTGAAAAACTGCCTCCCTATAAGAAATGGTGCTAATTGTACGAAGGTAACAATGATCGTAGACCTGAAATCAGATGAAGTTAATCCCTTTAAAAATCGACCTCCCACAATGAAGCTCCCCGAATTCAGTTCTACTGTCATAATTCTCCCTACAAATAACATTAGAACTAAGACCTGAAGCAACCCTGTATTTGTGAAGTATTTAATTTTTTGCCTTTTTATTAGCCAACACCCTACTATTGCTGAGAAAACCAGCATAGTATCCTTACCTAACTGCCAAATAATAGGAAAAGGCACTGTTGTTTTTACAGGCAACAACATAAAACCACCTATGATCGTCCATAATGTAGCTTCTTGTATCGATTTCAACTGATATAGCCTTATTGAAATTAGCGGCCACCCCAGCAACATTATGTAAGCAAACGTATTACCCATATATTTTAATTTAAAATTACTTTAATGTAATTTTTTCTCAGTTTAAAAAAGTACGTATCAATATATTTATCTACTAAATATGCCAATATAATTGATAATATAGTATAAATATCAGTTACTCCATGCCACTTTAACCCATTAATTATCACATTATGAAAAAGGTAGATAACATAAGAATAGACTCCTAGTCTTTTTTATCAATGAATGATTCAGCCAATCAAACAATGGATTTTTATTATTTTTAATAGCGTAATAAAAAATAGGCATTAATGCTATTCCCTGCAAAGTATACCGTAACGTCTCCCTGAACACCTCCTCTCTATAAATTAACGAAAAAATTAGCAGGCTCAGCGCAAGAATACAACCGAATAAAATTGAGTCTATTCGTGTATCTGACGCATAATAAGTTCTAATGCTTGAGACACCTTCCGCTAAAACTAGGTAGCCCCTCCATCCTAAGGCCATAAGGCATAAGAGCATTAAAATATAAAGGAACCAAGAACCAAAAGAGAGGGTCAGACTCGATTGAAATTAATTACAACTCCAAAAAGAAACGATGAAATATTTAACTTGTGTCTGCTCCCTATTTTTTTATACTAAATTTCAGACAAGCACTTACTGGAGCAGAAAAAATATAGGGTACTTTTAAACTATTAATTATTTTGAGTATCGCTAGTGGAGCAAGAACACCGACAAGGAATCCCAGTACTAAATGTACAAAATAAGAGTCTACAACAAAAAAATTATGTAATATGATCCTAATACCGCTACCAGCTAAGATATGCATTAAATAAATGGCCATCGAAGATTTCCCTATAAAAACAAGGTAACCATATGATTTATTAGACAAATAAATGGCACTTGAAATCACAAAAATTATTGAAATAAAGGCTAGCAGTAACGATTCAATACCCTTATCTTTATAATTCAAACTCAGGTAATCATGGAATAACCACTGACAAACTACAAAGGCCACTAACGATACAAAAAAGGTTAATGTAGTTGAAATGTACTCAATTTTGGCATACATCATAAAGATAATCCCAAACGAAAAGAAGACAAAATATCGCGATAGGAAATGATAAAAATTCAAATCAGGCAAGACTAAAGGAAATAAGTACAACAAAATAGCTAGTAAAAAAACTAGAATACTAAGCCTCTTTGGAACGACTGAATATATAGCAGAACTGACAACAAAAATAACAAATAAAGCATATAGAAACCAAAATTGAGCTCTAGGCGCCCAAAGAAGAGCGAACACATCACTAAATGATATATTACCTATATTCGTATAATCTGATAAGAATACTTCTATGCTCCCCTGAAAAATAGACCACACTAAATAAGGGTAAAATATAGTATCCACCTTACTAAATACTAGCTGTTTACCCCCTCTCTTGGAAAAGGAACTATAAAAAAATAAGCCTGATAAAAAGAAAAATAGAGGCATATGAAAACTATAAATTATACTATCCACCAACTTGTATAGCGTTACAGAAGATTCAATGCCCGCATTATATAACCCTCTGGCCACATGGCCATAAACCACTAAAATAATGCCAATAGCTTTAGCGTAATCTACCCAGTCTGTATTTTTCATATTTGCCATTTTCTTATAACAGTAAAACCAAAAGAACCAAAAAACCAAAAGAGAAAACCAAAAGCAAAAACCAAAAGAAACCAAAAGAAACCAAAAGAAAAAACCAAAAGGGTCAGACT
>Ga0209495_1002060_pt1 | contig 13567 bp, 13 predicted proteins | sample EN1Hudsemesocosm_FD_184629 | JGI IMG/M metagenome (GOLD analysis project Ga0209495, IMG submission 184629) | Methane-oxidizing microbial communities from mesocosms in the Hudson Canyon - EN1E Hudson Canyon (SPAdes) (version 2) | ecosystem: Environmental > Aquatic > Marine > Cold seeps | place... | reverse complement strand
CCATTTTCTTGTCAAGACACTATCTTAACCATATTTTTAATAAGAATTTTTCTGATAATAAATTGGGAAAATACAGGCACCTATGCGTGTCGCCTATGTAGGCTTCCTTCTACAGAATGCCCCCTGCCCCGATTTCGGTTTTCCGTATCAGGGTTTTGTGTTTCTGGAACCTTGGTTTAAGCTCATAGGAGCAATAGTCAACTAACCATAGAAGGTGGAGCAACATGCCTGTAGCTGCCTTTACTGGCCTAATATGGGTGTGTATTTCCCACACTAAGGGCCAGTAATTAGCATCTTGTCGAATGTTATAGGCAGGTGTACTATTAATTATTGCTTATGGAGGGCGATAATATGGATGGGAAAATATTTACCAATATCCTTAATCCGGGACGCGAAGCATTTCAGTACCTTAAAAAAACCGCCAGTAACGCTAAAAATAGTTTCGAGTTTGCTGCGGCTAAAAAGTTCACAAAAAACAACGTCGATGAGATGGGTATAGTTGCTGCACTATTAGCTGTCGCATCGTCAGGGCATTCGTCCGAGCTCAGTGGAATGGATTACTCCGTTTTGGAGGCACTGCAGCGATCAAACCACGCATTGGCTGATGCCCCACTTGAAGATATTCAGTTGTATTTAGGTAACCTTGAAGGGGCCCAGATAACCGGGCTAATATCTAACGTGAAGGGCATTCTCCACGAAATGCTCTTTGTGGAGGTTGAAAACAGCGACGGTGACTCCATCTTCGCCTCTACTTTCGCTTCTTCTAACCACCCTGACACTGACATCCAATTCACAGATCGTGCGACGGGTGAGGTTTGGGAAGCCCAACTTAAAGCAACAGATAGCTCATCCTATGCCCAGGAGTGGATCAATGAGCACCCTGATGGAGAGATACTTGTAACAAGTGAACTCGCGGAAAAGATGGGGCTGGCAAGTAGCGGCATATCTAACGAAGGTATCACCGTTAACGTTGCCGATTTCGTGGATAAGATGATTGATTTTGGCGAGTCTTCAAGCCTGTGGTCGTATTTTCCGATGTTCGCTACGGCCTCAGTAGCTCTTGTAGTCTACGAATTGTGGGGGCGCTATCGCCGCGGTGAACTCAAAGAAGCCCAGTTCAAAAAACTCGCTGCACTTGCGACCGGTCTAAAACTCGCCAAAATAGCTTTCCTTGCCGCAATTCTATCTATGCCGTTTGTAGGCCCCGTTGCATCCGTAGTGCTTGTTTTAGGTCTGTTACTGAACGCTAAGCGGGCCTGGTTCGATAGGCCTCCAATTTACCAGCACGAAAAAGTCGGACCAGGGCTAATAGCCTAATGTTAAGCACTGATGATAAGCGCCGTGTAGAGCAGCTTGCAGATTGCGAAGTTGAACCGGCTACAGGGTTCGAAAAGCACCTATCTGCTACGATTGGTGGCAACAAAATCGCGTGCACGGCAAAAGAGAAGGCTTGGCGCGAGTATTGGCAATCCTACCGAGGAATAGACCAACGTCCGAAAGTTGATCTTGATCTAGAACATCCGGTCCCGAACAATGACAAGAGAGTAACGCCTAACACCAGAGACGAGGAGCAAGTTTCAAATCAAGACATGGTGTTTGGTCTGCATCTAGGGCATGAATATGTCCATCGTTTTCATCTAAGATGGGGTCGTGGGAAAGTTTTTTTGGATGCTGACGGTAAGCTGAAAATTGGTTTCACCGCAGGTGACAGGACCATCCTAAACCAGAATTCCGCAGAAAAACTAACACCTGCAACCGACGAGCACGTGCTGTCATTATCATACGAAACAAAAGAGCAAGAATTTAGACTGGCGCACTGTTACAAGTGTGGGAAAGGTCTGAGTAATAGAAAAAACTGTAGTTGTGATGCTTGTGGCTGGTTAGTTTGTCCGGACTGTAGCTCATGCGGTTGCGAATATACAACAGGCCCTAATTGCTAGGAATAATCATAGGAGTTAAGTATGAAAAAGATACAATGGGCAATCGCATTGCTCGCCGCGTTCTTTGCTAATGCTCGGCTACGCCGTTTTTATGTCTTTAATTACAGTTCGATGGCAAATATCAGTCGCTGGTTAAAATTCGTCTAAGGCTAGGTCTATGATTTCTTTCTAAGCTGCCTGTGCGGCAGTGCACCGGTCCAGCGTACTCAGCAATACTGTAAATGGTTGCCGCGCCGCTTGCGGTTCATCCCCGCGTATGCGGGGAACTCATCCAACGGCTCTGTGCAGTTGTAGCAAAAGCCGGTTCATCCCCGCGTATGCGGGGAACTCGCTCTCACGGCCCACCATGGGACTCTCGTCAACGGTTCATCCCCGCGTATGCGGGGAACTCCTGTTCAGCTACCGCTAGGCTTTCGTGATTGCCGGTTCATCCCCGCGTATGCGGGGAACTCAAGACCATTGGCCTCCAAATCTGCGACAAGTACGGTTCATCCCCGCGTATGCGGGGAACTCGAAGTCGTAAACAGAAAAGCCGGTTTTGGTCGCGGTTCATCCCCGCGTATGCGGGGAACTCCATGACGACATAGCCGCCAATCATTTCCTGTGCGGTTCATCCCCGCGTATGCGGGGAACTCATCCTCTAGTGATATGTAAGCGTGGTTCATGGCGGTTCATCCCCGCGTATGCGGGGAACTCGCAATTGCTGACATCGATTCTATGTTGTCACACGGTTCATCCCCGCGTATGCGGGGAACTCAGGCTGGTCGTTTGGGCCAAGCACCTACACTGCGGTTCATCCCCGCGTATGCGGGGAACTCATTGTCGAGAGAAGCGCCGCTATCAGTTAGTGCGGTTCATCCCCGCGTATGCGGGGAACTCGCCTGGGAATCATCCCGACCAGACTGTAAGAACGGTTCATCCCCGCGTATGCGGGGAACTCGTTGCCGATACTGAAGCCATAGTTGATAGTTCCGGTTCATCCCCGCGTATGCGGGGAACTCACAACTTCTTGGGCTGCGATTGTTTCTGCCAGCGGTTCATCCCCGCGTATGCGGGGAACTCTGCTTAGTGGGTGGCATTGACGAGGATGGCGACGGTTCATCCCCGCGTATGCGGGGAACTCATTAACTCCTTGTACGGACTAACCGCTTTAGGCGGTTCATCCCCGCGTATGCGGGGAACTCGGGAGAATGGTCGAGCGACTGTGGGCAACATGCGGTTCATCCCCGCGTATGCGGGGAACTCGCCCTCTTCACCCGTTACGGGGTTATCTACACCGGTTCATCCCCGCGTATGCGGGGAACTCTCGCATTGGTAAATGAAGTGAAGCGCAGGGTACGGTTCATCCCCGCGTATGCGGGGAACTCTTGAGTAATTCAATTTCATTCTTAATCGCTCGCGGTTCATCCCCGCGTATGCGGGGAACTCTTATGGAGTACGACTTAGCTGTAATTAAAAAGCGGTTCATCCCCGCGTATGCGGGGAACTCTACTAGTGGCTGTGGCGGACCTGTCGGCTCAACGGTTCATCCCCGCGTATGCGGGGAACTCATCTGCACCTATAGTTAAGGATAATCCAGACGCGGTTCATCCCCGCGTATGCGGGGAACTCTGATATCCGTAATGGCTTGTTGCGCTTCAGAACGGTTCATCCCCGCGTATGCGGGGAACTCTTTCTCTGCGATCTGCCGTACAGTCGCGGAATCGGTTCATCCCCGCGTATGCGGGGAACTCTCTAAGTTTATATGCTTGATTATTATAAGGAAAGTAACCCTGTTTAAATGTACCAAGATTTATTCTGATTTATTAAAGAGCGGTGTGACCTTTTACGAACGAGTTACTCGGACGAAAATTTCACTAGTCGTAGACCCTCACAATCAACCGGCACCCTTCGATTATCTCCAAAGGTAATAAAATCAAAACCCGATTCAGTGTTAGCGGCCCAGATCATGACCACATTGCCTTCCACCGCTAGTGCATCCACTTGATGCCAAAGCATTTCCCGAACTCGCCGTGAAACATCACCTACGTAAACACCTGCTCGCACTTCTAATAACCAAATGGCTAAACGACCTCGTAACCTCGCAGGGACTGCTTCTGTGACGATGGTTAACATACTCAAATTATTGGCTCCTGTGCCCTGAGTCACCTATTGATTCTGGTTCGGGAATGGCTGGAGGTTGAGCGTCGGTTGGTGCCTTGGGTATTTCTATCCCACCGGCTGCTAGCACGTCTTCTATCAAGGGAATAATGCGTTTTAAGATTTTGTGGCTACGAAAACTCTCGCGGCATGCGATTCGCACTTCTTTATCTGGATTGACGGGATCAGTTGCTGCCACTTGAAACGCGACGGGGATTACCGTTTCAAATTTAATGAGGTCGGCAATGTCGTATACAAACGACAAGGATTTCCCTGTGTGAATAAAACCTATCGCCGGCGCGTACCCTGCAGCCAATATAGCCGCTTCACTCACACCATATAAACAAGCAGTTGCTGCACTTAAACACTGATTAATAACGTCACTACGATCCCAGTCTTTGGGATCATAGCGCCGACCTTGCCATTTTATGCCGTATTTTTGTGCCAGTATACCGTAGGTTTTTCTAACTCGGGCGCCTTCAATACCACGTAGCTGTTCTACGCTCCTACGTTCTGGTGCAGGTTCGCCAAAACGTAATTCAAACATTTTTCTAACCACTTTTAGCCGTAGGCTTTCATCGAGCGCAAGTTTTGCTTGGAACAATAGTTTATCGCTCCGTGCACCGCCGGGTTGCCCTGTGCTATATAGTCGAACGCATGCATCGCCCACCCAAATAACAAGTGTGCCCGTAGCTGCTGCTAGTTTGACTGCAGCATGGCTTATACGGGTGCCCGGCTCTAGCATGAGGCAAACTATAGAGCCCAGTGGAATGTGGGTTCGATCACCTTGGCAATCTATGGATACAAAAGCCCCGTCTTTTACGTCAAGCTTACTTTTTCCTATAAACATCATGGAATTGCGATCTTTTATAGTAATAGGCTTAAGTGGAATATAGCCCATTAGAACCCTCTAATAAGCATTAGTCCGCATCCGAAGCCTTTAGCTCTACCAAAACCCATGCTGTGTTGTTGTAAGAATAGCATAGGGTCTGCCACGGTAAGAATGCCATGGTAGTCGACACTGGAAAAGGTAATTTTTTGCCCCGCCTTTTGATGGCTCCTGTGTTGGGTGTAGCGCAACACTTCTGGTACTGCGTTCAATTGAATGCCCCAACGTTTTAGTCTCTTTTCATCCCCAATCCAAGTTTGCGCTGCATTGTTCATTACGTCTTGTATGCCCATGCCTGGTGTCTGTTTTAGTTGTTGAAATTGAGACTTTGCGTGCATTAATACGTCATGTCGTTTACTTTTACCGGCGCCATCTTTTACACAGATCGTAGGGTTGGCGCGTAATGTAAAGGCCAGTTGCTGTCCCACGCCAAGTTGAGGATTGAATGGTTTAGTGTTCACTCTCAGTATGGGGTGATCTAATTGGGGTGGAATGTTGGATAGCACATAGTATTCTGGCATTCCCTGGTGATACTGTTCTTCACGAAACAAAAAGCCACGCTCATCTTGTTGCCTGAACAACTGCCATAACAGCTGATGGGATGTATACACACCCATGCCATCCAAGCTGATGAGTTCTTTAGCTGATTGATGGGAGGGGGATAACTGTACTTTAGATAGGTACATTGGATTCCTCCACGGATACTTGGTGCAATTGCTGTTGTTTAAATTGCCAACGGCCCTTGTGTGTTGGTTCATCCCATGGATAGCTGGTAATGGTTTCTTCAAGCCCCATTGCATCAGTGTTTCCTTCCCAATAATAAGTTACTCGGGCCGACGAGCTTAACCAAACCCCATCTTCTTTGGCTGAATTGGTTAGCGCTGGAAATACCGTATCTAACGCCTCTCTTAGGTTTATTTGTGATACCAGCTGCGGCATCATAGGCAGAGCCAATGGGCAAGATTTACGGCCCAAATAGGGCACAAAAACTGGGTACTGCAAAGCCTCTTTAATCTGTGTTAAATCAATGCTTGCCGTCGCTGTGGCTGTTACTGCAACCACCCACAACCCGTCACAACGATAGTCTCTTGTTGACAGAATAGTGCTTAATTTAAGGGCATCACTTAACTCTTGTTTACGTGTGCGATACACCAGTTTAGCCTCACTGGGTGGTACTTGCGTGGTGTGGTAGTCGCGCACTAAGGTGCTTGGCATACACTGTTTTACCGCTATTCTCACGCTGCTATGCAACGCTGCCAGCCCTTGCTCATCGTTTCTTTTGATACCTATGGCAGCCCCCATCAACCCCAAAATTGCAGATTTTGTAGGTTGGGAGTAAGTATGCCTGTCGCCACCTACGGCAGGTTGTCCCCAGCTCGCCATAGCGCCATACAGCCGAAAAACTAAATAATCTGTCATATTTAACATCTCCTATAGGCCTAGCCTTTATTGAATAATAAAGTTTAACAATGACGTAAAATCACCTTCGCCCGTTAAGGTGTTGATCGAATAACGCGCGTCGGCAGTTGCTCCATATACTTTGTCTATATTTTCAACTTGTTGGGTGAGTGCTGCCACAGCTGCGCTGGCTTGGTCTGCTTGCGTGATTGGGTTTAAAAAGGCAACCGACAAGGACCGTGGTTGCTGCTGCCCTTTTTCTGACAACATATAACTGGCATACGCACGCGATGCAAAACTGTTTTGCTTGCCCTTGGGAGAGATTTTTACGGCGGTTTCTGTTAAGGCTTGAATCGCTTTGTTGGCCAGATTTACATCACCATCTAAGTTATCAATCAGCTGGGTTTTGTTGATACAAACATAGCTATAGAAAAGTGCAGCGGCAAAACCAGACTCACTAATATGCGATGCGCCTGCATCGGTTTTCCCATCGTTCAAATCATCTATGGCTGTGAAGTAGTCATCCTCTACCACAATGCCATGAACACTAATTGCATGGGCAACTTGGCACGAGGCTTCCACATTATAGGCGTGGTTTGGAAAGGCTAACATTCGGCCAAACAGCGCGATATCCACCGCAGTTTTGTTTTGCTGTAATAGCTTCAGCTCATCCGAACTTGGCGCTCTATGTTCTGTTGCGATTACAGCCGCCAAGGCCAAGGCGGCATCTTGCTCGGCAGGGCTGATATGCACCAGTTGATTGGTTTCTAGGCTGCCTTTTTCAACTTTTCCAAATACATTGGCAATAGATTCTGCCCACTGTTGTGCTGGCTTTTCTTTTACGCCGGCTTGGGCCAATGCATCAAATACCATTTGCCCAATACGCTTGGTTCTTACCCCTATGTGCCCAGCCATAGCGTGCTCAAATAGACCTGACACACGCCAATTGCGTTTTAAACTTTGGGAGCTAATTCTCAGGCGATCAAAGCCGCCCATTTTTGCAGTTTTGGGACGCCCCAGATCATCGCGGTTAAGATTAGATGGTGGGTATGACGTTAACATGTGAAGCTGAATAAATTCGCTCATTGTGAGTTCCTTATGTAATAGTTAGGTTATTTAGCTGAATGAGGTGCGGCGCGATAATAATCCATCGCCCATCGAACACTAACCCGATCTTTGCCCTTTGTTGGCCTCGATTGGCCATACTCTATAAACCATTGTTGAATGTCGGCGGCCAAACTAACCACGTCCACATTTCCTTTGAGTTGCTGAATAATGCGGCGCATGCGGCGCAAGAAATCATCTGGGCTTTTGGCGCTTTGTAGCTGGGCAAATCTCAACTCGCTCACCAACGACTTATCACCTACGCTTTTTTTTCCGGCAGCGGCAGCAAATTTTTCTTGCGCGTTGCTCGTTACATGAACGAGAGCGACGGCGATGGTGGCCCAGCATTCTATTTGTTGGGGCCGAGCGTCGTTGATGATTGCATCGTCCAAACCTAACCACAAAGCCCTAAAGCCCGCCGATAACATGGCAGATTCAGCAGTATGGCAGCGTTTCAACTGAGCTTTATTAACGCTGGGTGCGGGTGGTATATGTAAAACATCAAGCTGGCTTTTATTCAGCATCATACTTTGCCACCAGCGCAGCACCGTTTTTTGGGCCCGTTCGTCCATTAGTTGCTCTCCTTAGTTGACTCGATATTATGTTCGTTAATAAATGTTTTTATGTCTTTGCTGGCGTATAACCAGTTAACGAGTGATAGGCGCGCCTTAACGCGCTTGGCCATGCTTCGCTCATTACCAAGGCCTGACAGTGCATATTCGTCAAACAAAGCCAATGCAGCCCTACGCATAGCCGCTAACCACTGGCTTGCTTGGTTGGCTAGTAGCGCCGTTTGGTTATTAGAGACCTGTTCAATAACCTGTTGCGCTGCTGTATAAAACGCGTCTTCAGTAGTCTGCCAAAATGCGAGGTCGATAAAAGTATAGTCGCCGCTTGGCGTACGATCTTTATCTTTACCTTTATCACCAAACCACGCTTTTTTAATTTGCCCTCGACATTGTTTCAGTAAGCTATCAGCAACCTTATGTAAAGCCTGCACGGCTGCCCATATATCATCATGTTGCTCTACTGGTACGTTAAATAGAGGCAAGCTAGTGGCATACCAGCCCCGCGCTTTTGCATTGTCCATGTCGTACCCAAAAGCCCATAACCGAGGCACCTCGCTCATGGAACCGCTAAACCCATCGACTAAGGTATAAAAGTGGCTCACCACACGAGCACAAGCTTGGCCTTTTTTATTGCTGGCAAATACCAAAGCAGGCCATGTTTTATAAGTGACACCGCCTTGCTGCCCTTTGGCCGACAAGTGATCTAGCTCAGGCTTATTTGGGTCCCACTTATATGCGGTGAGTGGGTGCTGCCAGGTGCCAGAATAGTTATGTCCATAATGCTTGGTGCGGTAGCGAGCAACCGTTTTAGTTGCCCGTAGGCCTGATATTTGGCATGTATTTTGGCCGTCTATCACGTCCAAGCGAATACGCCTTGGCATGGCCCAATATATGGCTAAAGGGTGTAGGTCTGAGGCGTAAATTTCTGACCCTTCGGCTTCGCTGGTTTTAGTTTGATGCAACCATGGGAAGATTAGGGGGCTGTGTAAATCTGGCCGTGTATATCGCCATTCATCTCGATTGATGATGTTAAGCCACAACTTTTGCCACAATGTTGAATGTGCTTGCTGTGGCAAAACTAAAGTTGTTAGTGGTCCTCCGCCGCGTAAACCCGCGCGATGCCCTCGGCCGCCGCTTGGAGCGTTGATTTGCAGGGTAAATAACGCTAAGTTGGCCATCGCCAACGACATTACATTAGTCGCTTCTCGCTTAATAAAGTGATCAGTATTGAGTTTGAGGGTGTTTTTGCCCGGTGCTTCAATCAACAACCCTGCCACTGGATTCGGCTTTACAGCATTGAGTGGATCCAAGTCCTGCATAAATAATGGTCCGTCACCTAATGTATTAAAGGCATGAGCAGCACTTGCAATAGTTCTATTAAGTTGCCCTTCCGTGGGTGCTTGCTCATATAGATCGTGCCATTGGTAAGTGTCTTCGGGGGCAAATGTGGTCTGCAACAACGCAATGGAAAACTGGTATGCCGCACCTTGAAAATCGGCTCGGGGCAAGGCAAAATCCACCACCCTAGGGTCTGCGATAGCCGTTATAGGTAATGTTTGTTCGGTGCCATCTTGTAGTTTATAGATTAACCATGGATCGTTTATCAGATTCATTGTGCCTCCTTTCTTTGTTTTTCGTAAAAGCCCATCGCTGAGTCATACCCATAATTCGCATCTTGTTCTGGTAACCAACATTGTAAAAAAATCACAGCATGATCACGTTTTTTCAATGTGCTTAACGCGGTTTCCAAATACTCTGGTATGGGGCTGAGCTTATCTGCATATTTGTGTTTGGATAGTTTTACTTGACTGAGCTGCACCGCAAACTGGCCCTCACCCACCCATGGCGTTAAATGGCCGGTAGGGGATAGCCTAAGCAACAACACTTCTTGGGTTTCGATATCGCTATAACGCGTACTTATATCGGTATTGTCTTCGTACCAAGCCGCCGCGCTTCTGGCGGAATAGCCGTACTGCTGCCATTGTAATAAGGTAGATTTCGCTTTGGCCGCCTTACTTAATTGCGCGCCTATCAATTCGTTTTCTTGATATTTTAAGCTTTCCGGTATTTGTTCATAGGCCTGTTCGCCGTAGACCGACTCAATCAGTTGTCGAGCCTTATCAGGCATGCTTATACCTCCCAACTTTATAAGCTCTCGCATGGCCAACCATAAGCGTCCTGGTGAACGGTAAACGTATTGCGTATTGCGAAAACCTTCACTGAGCCAATTGGAATTGGGAGCTTCTGTCCATACTGGCCCGTGAACCCATAGCACAGGCGCACTACGAGCATCAATTATCCCGGTCGTATAAGCACCTCTGTCATCTCGTGTATGCCTGTGTAAACGCCCAGCCCTTTGGATTAGATCATCAATGGGGCAAATATCGCTAATCATTATGTCTGCATCTGCGTCTAGGCTTTCTTGAAACACCTGAGTAGCCACTAAGACCTTACCTGTTCTTTGAAGCTCTGTACTTAGTTTGCCAAAGGTATTTAGAACTCGATCCTCGGTTCGTTTTCTATCCTGAAGTACAAAGCGACTATGGAACAACTGGCAATCATCTGGGCACTCAAGTTGGCTGCATAACTGGTTATACGCTGCTACTGCATCATCAACAGAGTTTCTAATCCACACCACACATTTCCCACGACTGACGGCGTTTAATACTTGTTCTACACAAGCGTCTATGCTGGTTAAAAAAACCACGGCTACTGTGCGGCACACGTCGGCCCTACTATTAACCGACTGTTCTAATACAGTTTGATCCGCGGTGAGTGATACTCTGGTGGCCAGCGGGAAATGTGTATTGGTCAATACTTGTGGAGGTAACCCACCTGCCCTCAGCCAAGCAGCAGTTAAGCGGCTGCGTTGTTTTTGTGACAATGTTGCCGTAAGTAGAATGGCACTCCCGCCCTGATGCAGGTGCAATGCCAACAGACTTTCTAGCAATTCAAACATAAACTCATCGGCTGCATGCACTTCATCAAAGATGAGCACTTTTCGATTCAAACCGAATAGCCGTAACGACTGATGCCTGCGAGGTAATACCGCCAGTAGCGCCTGATCGATAGTGCCTACGCCAACCGGTGCCAACAATGCTTTCTTTCTGGAATCAGCCAACCACTGATTACATTGTGCAGTAGCTGTAGCGTCATGTGTGTCATAATTTTTGTCAGAGGCTCCCGATGCCAACACCGCCTCTCGGAACAAATCGTTCATTTCACGGGCACCGTGTGCCAATACTATGCTGGGCTGTTTGTTATCGGCAGATAACATCTGTTGATAATGTTGGGCCACCCTACCAAACATTGCGTTAGAGGTGGCCATGGTAGGTAGACCAAAATAAAACCCTTCGGCGGCTCCAGCTTGCATAAGCCGGTGGGTTAAGGCCAGGGCAGCTTCGGTTTTACCTGAACCCGTTACATCTTCCAACACAAACAGCTGCGGTGAATTGTCTACGGCCACTAATTCCGCCCAGCGTTGTAGTGGCGTAGGTTCAAAGCCATAATGATGTTTAACACTAATAAAAGGGCGTACAGAAGGCACTTTGTCCAAATCAATTGCGGCCAAGGCTGCGGCCGCTCGGGTATTGGCATGTTTCCAATAAGAATGCAAATGCTGAGGTTTAGTTTGGTAGATAAAATGAGTATTGTCAGAACCCACCCAATCGGCCAATACGGCAACGCCTGCAAGCTGCCAACTAACCTGTTCTAAACGTTGTCGCCAAGATCTTGATAAGAATTTGTCTATTGGGAATTGCATGTCTAGCAAAGTGCAAATGTCACTGACGAATAACGCTACAGCATCCGTATTGTGCGGTTCTGTAAAGGGCTTAATTGCATGTGCTTCACTTAAATCAATAGGTTTTCCATGATGCCCTAAGACACATTCCATTAGCACCCACAAGGTATCAAAAAAGCGGGATTGATCCCGAGTCGACAAACGTTCTATACCGCATATTTGGGCTAAAGATTGAGCTTTAAGTTGCTTCCAAAAAAACAAACCCATACGGTCATGTCGAAAAAGCTGGCCATCATAAGCTTTGCGAGGAGTGGGCCTAAACAAATCTTTATGGCTATCATTGGTATAGAGTTGTTGAAAAGCAGAGGCGAATTTACCCATGTCATGTAATGATAGGGCAAATACAATAATTTTTTGTAATTGCGACGGAGTTATGTCTAAAAAAACAGCTAAATCTTTAGTAAGCTTTTTATGGGGAGAAAGAAGTGCACTGCCAACCGCGGCAACATCTAAGCAGTGAAAAACAAGCAAATGATACTGCGCGCTATCTACGCTTGGATGTGCTTGAACATTAGCTTTACCCCAATATTCGAAATACGAGGAGCAATCGGCAACCTCCATTTTCACTTAATACATCCTCCTTAAATCGCCCAGCCTAGATACGCTTCCATAATCGATACCTCCTTATATCAATAAATATACTATCGAAAGTGTAGGAATTTTTCTGAAAATATTTTAAGCCAGTACACACGTCACTTAGGTAGGTTCCCTTCTATGGTAACGGGAGTCTGCCCCGATTCGACTTTACGGTTAGGGAGGTCGGGGGTTTGGACTTTTGGAACCTTGTTTTATTCAGTTAAGGTTTTGATAGGGGGGTCTGCAACTTCGTCTGCGGATAGGTCTGTCTCTGCATCTAAGAGCGGCGCTACGCGCCACTCTACGCTTTGCTCGACCATTCGGCCTCACTACGCTCCGCGTGACGCTAACCGCCGCCTATGAGCCATCAGACCGCCCAAAGCACAGGGCTAGACAAAGCACCGAGGGTGTTTGCACTGGAAGTTGCTCGGCACGCCGCTCAACGTTAAGCGCAGGTGCTAAAATCGGCTAGCCGGGCTACTCGGTCAGTCCCCAGCAACTTAACGAGCTCTGCATCGGTCATGGAACGCAAGTTGGCGGTGGTATAGCCTGAGCTATTGACCGATTTGGTAACCTGGGTAAGCCCATGCAAGCGCATCTGGCTTTGTACAGCGGTTAGAAACTCACTCGCGGTCAATGAAGCGAGCTTTGCTTGCTCATGGTCCGCGTGACAGCGCTGTAGCGTATACGCAGCGTCTTTATCGAGTTGAAGCCGCTGATTAGCGGACCATTCCTTCATTTTCGGATGGTTCATCAGCTTATGTGCCGATTGTCGGGCCCCCCTGACATTAGGACCAACCACACGTCGGTAAGCCTCAGCCGCGTTTGTGGGATCTTTAATCATCTCGGCAGCAAAGCGGGTTTGTAGCTGTGTAAGTTTTATTGCTGACATACGGATCACCTCAAAGTGCTGCCATTACTGGAGGACGCGAGTCCAATTTGCTGCTATATCTGCTGCTATCTAGCAATAGAACTTTACATATATAGACCAAAGACTCCATTATACATACATTTAAGCACAATGGTTCGAGTCCGGGCACTGGTACCATGCACATTTTTAGAGAAAGATCAGCGACTTAACAGTAACTGGTCTTTTTTTATGCCTGCTTTTTTTAGTCTTTCCGAATGCTTCCGAATAGATAGAGATACC
>Ga0209495_1002059_pt1 | contig 13570 bp, 10 predicted proteins | sample EN1Hudsemesocosm_FD_184629 | JGI IMG/M metagenome (GOLD analysis project Ga0209495, IMG submission 184629) | Methane-oxidizing microbial communities from mesocosms in the Hudson Canyon - EN1E Hudson Canyon (SPAdes) (version 2) | ecosystem: Environmental > Aquatic > Marine > Cold seeps | place... | reverse complement strand
GCGCGACGTTCTTCCTGCTTTGCTTCAAAAGTTCCCGATTGCTTTTCTATAAGTGTATCTATTTCTTGTTGAGCATCAGCTGCACTTCTGGCAGGAGGAGGCGGTGCTTTTATAATTTTTGCATCTTGGTTTTTGGGCGCTTGTTGAGAGTAGTGTGTATTTCCCTCATCATCCACCCACTTATAAACATCGGAAAAAGATGCAGAATTAAAGCTTAAGAGAAGAAAAAATAGGCAAGTATGACGCAGATATTGTATAAACATACTGAACTCCCAAACAAAAACTCTATTTTACGCCAAAGCTGAGAATCATAAAATGCCTGATATGCCATTACGGTTTGAAAAACACATTGAAGTGACTAGTAATGAGCTTATTGCCGTTGATCTTCTTGCACAAGAAACAGGGCTATCAAAGCAGAAGATTAAGCTAATTATGCAAAAAGGCGCAGTATGGGTGACAAAAGGTAAAAAAACACAACGTTTACGCCGAGCCAAAAAATCCTTAAGACAAGGTGAAACCGTTCATATTTATTATGATAAAGCTGTTCTAGAGATGGCGCCTGCAGCACCTGCATTAATAGCTGATGAAGGCCATTATAGTGTTTGGAATAAACCCTACGGTCTGTTATCACAAGGTTCGAAATGGGGTGACCATTGTACGATTACTCGTTGGGCTGAACAGCATTTAAAACCACAGCGGGTAAGCTTTATTGTGCATCGACTAGATCGCGCTGCCAATGGTTTAATTATTATTGCTCATGAGAAAAATGCAGCGGCAGCATTATCTAAGCTATTTCAACAGCGAGAAGTAGAAAAGCATTACCAAATATGGGTTCATGGAAAGTTTAGTGAGCAAGCTACAGTAGACAATCCTATTTGCATTGATAGCAATATTGATGATCGAACAGCAGTGAGTTATTTTTCATTGATCAAATATGACGCTATTCAAGATAGGTCATTACTGGAAGTGACAATAGATACTGGCCGCAAACATCAGATTAGACGACATAGTGCTGAATTAGGCTTTCCTGTTGTCGGAGATAGACTTCACGGTAAAGAAGGGGATAAGGAAGACCTACAGTTACAAGCGTATTATATTAGCTTTAAATGTCCTTATTCCCAGACTCAAAAGACATTTAACTTATTACGTTAACGTTGTTTATTGTTTGGGTAATTGAAGTATAAAGCGAGCACCACCTAAATGGCTTTTTTCGATGTGTACTTCCCCTTGATACGCTTCAATAATATCACTCACAATCGCTAAACCAAGTCCATGACCTTCTTCTTGAGTATCAATGCGCTTACCACGTTTGATAATGTCATTTTGTGCATATTTAGGAATGCCATTACCATCATCATCAATGTGAATTTCAATATTTGATGAATGGTCAGAGATAAAAATATTCACTTGGCGATTGCAATACTTATAGGCATTTTCAAGTATATTCCCTAATAATTCATACATATCGCCTTCATCTGCATGAATATAAATATCATGGTCAATTTGATATTGACGACGAATATTCTTTGATTGGTAGACTTTATCAAGTGAGCTCAGGATTTTATGGATTATTTGTCCTAAAGATACAGGGGCTTGTAAACTACTTTGGCCTTCTGTCGCGGCTCTTTGTAACTGATAGTCGACAAGTGCAGATACCCGATCTAACTGTTCATGAGTTGTAAGTCGTAGGCTTTCAGAGTTCTTACTTCGTTCAAGTTCACCTCTCATAACTGCCAAAGGTGTTTTTAAACTATGAGCAAGATCTGCAAGTGAATTCTTATAGCGCTTACGACGTGACTGCTCATGATCCAATAATGTATTAATGTTCTGTGTGAGCAGGTTTAATTCTTTGGGGTAGTTTTCAGATAAGCGTTTATGAGCACCACTTTCTATTGCATTTAAATCTATAGCCGCTTCATATAATGGACGCAAGCCCCAACGTAGAATAAAGGCCTGAGCAATTAATAATATGATGCCTGTCCCGCCTAACCAATACCATAAACTTAATTGGAAGTCGGCTTTTTGTTGATCAATGGTGTTGATATCTTCAGCAATATTGATGGTGTAACTAAACTCTTCACCTTGTTCATTTTCCCAGACAATTCCATATGCAAAGTTGAGCAGACTCACGCCATCTTCTAACATTATTGTTGAAAATTTTTCATTCGCTTCGCCGGGGTGATCTGGCAGGGCAAGAAACATTCCCAACATGGATTGAGATTGCCAAATAATCTCTCGACCACTGGTAATTTGAGCATATAAACCTGAGTTTGGAATGGCGAATTTAGGTTCAGCAAGATCATTAGGGAGTACGATGGTTCCATCTTCACCAAATTCTGCAACCATCAATATGCTGTAAATCGTATTTCTTAACTGCTTTTGTTGAGCACTATCAGCACTTGCCTGAAAGGCATTGTTTAAACTAAACGCTGACAAGCCTAAAAAGGCAGTGAGTACAAGGCTCACTGCTAAAAGAAGTCTATTGCTAAGTGATAGTCGATTAATGGTCACGAGGTAATGTTAACCGATATCCACGCCCACGTAATGTTTCTATAGGATTAAGTGTTTTATCGGGATCAAACTTACTACGTAGACGTTTGATAAATACTTCGATGACATTACTATCACGATCATGGTCTTGTTCGTAAATATGATCCGTTAAGTCTGTTTTGGATAAGACTTCACCAGCATGGAGCATTAAGTAATGTAAAAGACGATATTCATATGCCGTTAAGTCAACGGCTTGATCATTAAGCGTGACTTCTTGACTAGTAGGGTTAAGTGATATTGGACCACAACGTAAAAGAGAACTTGACCAACCTGAAGAACGTCGAGCTAAGGCATTGATACGAGCCGATAACTCTTCAAAATGAAATGGCTTTACCAAATAGTCATCCGCGCCCGTTTCGAGACCTTCAACTTTATCTTGCCAGCGACCCCTAGCCGTTAAAATCAGAACAGGGAAGTCTTTACCTTTTGCTCGCAATTGTTGAATGACTTCGATACCTGATATTTTAGGTAACCCTAAGTCAATGATCGCAACATCATAGGGATACTCTAAGCCGAGGTAAAGACCTTCCTCACCATCTGCTGCGGCATCGACAGTTAAGTTTAACTGTTGAAGTTGTTGGGTGATTTGTTCTCGTAAATGAATTTCATCTTCAATAAGTAAAATACGCATAATATCCCCCTAGTGAGGGGCATGGCCTGTTTGACTGTCAAGTGGATAAATTTTGATCTTACCGTCTTTGTGTAAGACTTTTACTCGAAAGATAATTTTCCCTTTCACTTCTTTCTTATTCACAGATAAGACCTTACCATTAGATTCTACTCGGACAAGTTCCGCTGCCGAGGCTTTTGTTAATGGAAGTTGAATTTCATTTACGCCATCACCAGGTTCAATATCGTCAGGTAGATGTGCAGCCCATACAGAAAGGGATAGCACTAGAAGTAGTGGTGTAAATAAATACCGCAAGAGGGTCATGATTAAACCTTTAATAAAATATTGTTACTCAGTTTTAAGGGTATTTTTAATGGAATTTAAAAAGAGTGCAAGTACCTTCCAAGTGGAAGGAGAGAACAATAGAAGATACTTGCCCCAAAATTATTTCGCTTTTTTAGGTTTGATGATACCAATAGCACCATCAGAACGTGCTTTTAAATAAGCATACAGTTGATCCATACCTTCTACCACTTTCTTATTTTTTTTCCATGCAGGCATACTACCAATCGTACCTGACTTACCATTTGTCACTGTATTAGTGAATTCTTCTTTAGAAATGCCTTTCAGACTATCGGCTAAGTTTGGTCCAACCATGCCTTGGCCATAAGTACCATGACAGCGCGCACACCAGTTTCGGTATAGTTTAAAACCTTTATAGCTATTCGCATCAAGATGAGTACCATCTGTTACGGTGTAAGGTGCTTCATCAGCATAAGTGGGTAGTGATATGGCACCAAATGCAAACGTTGCTGCACTCGCTAACATGATGACTGTCTTATTAAGTTTCATTTCCTTCTCCATATTAAATTCGGTTTATCGTTTATCGAAGATAGCGTCATTAAAGTGACTAACAGCAGTTGCCGTTGAATGCACGATATCAAAGTGAAACTGAACAAAAGCTGAACAAAGAAAGGGAAAAGAACTGTGCCCAACTTTTATTACAGAGGTTTCACTTATAATTTAGTAATAGTTCCGACCTGGACGAACTGATACTTCAATTGGTATACGTTTTCCAGGGTGGCGGTCCATTTCAGTTGTATAAGATTGTCCTTGGTAACGATAGGTTACGTAATAGCCATCAATACGCTCTTCTTGATGATAACGCTGAGTTACACGGCACTCTTCACCCTGATTATAGTTAGAAGTATGTGAAGGTTGATAACCCAAATCACGACCCACAGCCCCCCCTAATAATGCGCCTGCTACAGTCATAATCTTTTTGCCACTGCCACCACCAAATTGATTACCGACAACACCGCCAACAATACTGCCTGCGATTGTGCTGGTGTATGATTTCTGTTGATAGTTACTTGAACGGTATGAACGATGTGAACATTCACGTTCAGGTGTCGCTACTCGGATTGATTTATAGATAGGTTCAACATGAGTGACGCGAGCAGTATCTTGAAAACTACTGTTATGTCTATCATGTTTATTGTGATGTTTATTACCTGCATAAACAGCAGGTGAAGATAACGCTAATGCAGAAATGATACTTGCTGTTACTAATAATGCTTTCATGACCGTACTCCTCGTTGATGTTGACTATAGATTAGCTCAAGCTATCTGAACGGAAGCTGAATAGATTCTAGTTTTAAGAAAAACGAAAAAATGAGAACTAGTTCACAAACAAGTTATACTCTTGTGGACATAGCAACTATGAAACGGGAAAATTGACTATTGGAGTTCGAAGCTAGTCTGCAAGGAGGCTTCAGTAGCACCATAAATAATTAAGGTAAACCTTGTGATTGATAGCAGTGTGATGAATTCTTATGAGCGTGCTCGTGAACGTGGTGTTCTTAAAGACACAAGACACGTTCTAATTATTGATGACCAATCCACTGGTCGAGCTATTCTTGAAAAAATAATCTTACAAATTGCCGCTAATATAGAGGTTATTCCTTTTTCGGAACCTAGAGCTGCTATGGACTGGCTAGATGAAAATTCAGTTGATTTGATTGTAACTGACTATATGATGCCAACAATGAATGGTATTGACGTCATTAAAGAAGTTCGCACAAAAGAACATTGTAAAAATGTCCCGATTATGATGATTACAGTTAGTAGTGAAAGGGAAATACGCTATGAGGCACTGGAGTCTGGAGCCACGGCTTTTCTAACGCGTCCGATTGATCAAGTTGAGTGTAGGACGAGCTGTAGAAATCTATTACAACTTCATGAACAACATTTGATTATTCAAGATCGTGCTGATTGGCTTGCCCGCCAAGTAGAAATCGCAACAGAACAAATTATCCAACGTGAAAGTGAAACGATCATGTGTCTTGCAAAAGCCGGGGAATATCGCGATGAAGGCACGGGTAATCATGTCATTAGAATGGCAAAGTATTCTCGATTAATTGCTGAGGCAACAGGTCAATTTACAGTCGAAGAATGTGATGATTTAGAAAATGCAGCACCAATGCATGATATCGGTAAAATAGGAATTCCAGACAATGTATTGCTTAAACCAGCTAAATTGGATGCTGATGAATGGGAGATAATGAAGACCCATAGTGAGATTGGTTATGAAATATTATCTTCAAGCCAATCAAAATACATGAAAACAGGCGCTATTATTGCTTTAAATCATCATGAACGCTTTGATGGAAAAGGCTATCCAAATGGACTGAAATCGACTGAAATTCCTTTGATGGCAAGAGTTGTTGCTGTGGCAGATGTTTATGATGCCTTAGTGACTGTCCGACCTTATAAAGTAGCATGGTCACATAGTGAAGCAGTCGCTTATATACAGCAGCAGTCAGGTTTACATATGGATCCTGATTGTGTGTTAGCATTTACTAGACAAATTGATGAGATTAATAAAATTCGAATTCAATACTCTGATGAGTAGACGATTCATGTGCTAAGTGAGTCATAATGCCAACTAATCAACGAAATAAGCTTTCATTATGGACAAAACTAAAACAACGCTTGGCAAAAACGACTGATTCTGAGCCTGAGCAAGCGATAAAAATAAGACTGACTATTGGCCTAGCAGTCGTTATCTATTTTAGTTTTCCTTGGCATCAAAATGAGACTTTTGCAGATACTTTTTTTTCTATCCCAAGTATTATTACTCTAAGTTATTTTGTTGGTGCTTTACTGATTGTAAGCGCCATCCTTATCAATCCAACGTCATCACCCGTTCGCCGAGTGGTTGGTATTTTCTTAGATCTTGTTTCCTTGTCAATATTAACTTTCTTTGCCGGCTCAGAAAGCGTTTTTATGTTTGTCTTATATCTGTGGATTATTTTAGGAAATGGTTTCCGATATGGAACTAACTATCTCTATATTTCAATGATAGTTGGCTTATTAGGTTTTTCTAGTGCGATTACTTGGGGGGAATATTGGCAAGATGCGCACTATCAAAGCATAGCTATTAGCTTGCTTCTTATCTTAGTGCTGGTTCCAGCATATTCCGCCTTTTTGATAAACAAACTACATGCTGCAATTGCAAGTGCAAAAGATGCTAATGAAGCTAAAAGTCGTTTTTTAGCCAATATGTCACATGAACTAAGAACACCACTTAACGGTGTAATTGGCATGGCAGATCTGATGGGGGAAACAGATCTTAACCGTCAGCAATATGAGTTTATTAATATTCTACGAGGCTCTGCGAATAGTCTACTGGGCTTGATAGAAAATGTTCTTGATATATCTAAAATTGAAGCAGGTAAAATAGCGATTAAGTCAGAACAATTTGATCTACATCTATTGGTTAATGGCATAATTAAAATTCAGAGTCCAATGGGGGCCGCAAAAAAACTACAGCTTTGTTGTCACATTGATTCATCAACACCATTTTTATTAGAAGGTGATGAACAACACTTACGTCAGGTATTAGTAAACTTGATTGGTAATGCAATTAAGTTTACTAATGAAGGCGTTATTAAAGTATTCATCTTTCCAGTCGATAATGATCTGGAGAAACCTGTGATTCGTTTTGAAATACAGGATACGGGGATTGGTCTATCTGAAGGTGAGATGGCCACGATTTTTGATGACTTCACCCAAGTTAATTCTAGCAATAATAACAGTACAGGAGGTACTGGGCTAGGCACTACTATCTCTAAAGAACTTGTCCAGTTAATGGGAGGCGAAATTGGAGTAGAAAGTATAAAGGGAGAAGGAACTACCTTTTGGTTTGAACTTCCATTTAATGCTATTCAAAATGAGATCCCCCCATTGTCTGATAAACATATCTTACTACTCACAACTGTTGAAACAGCTGAAGACTTAAGTCCTGCACTAAATTCTTGGGGTGTTACTTATGATTTAGCAAAATCATCAGCGAGAGCCTTTTTATTATTGATGCAGGCAATCGAGGATGATAATAGTTATAAGATTATGTTAGTTGAGCAATCATGTATCGCTGATATTGAACCCGTAAAATTTGCTCAAATGATTCAAACTGAGCCTGCACTACAGCACCTTTCTTTAGTGCTGATCAATTCTAGTGAATCAGATTCTTATGATTCAACTATCCAACAGTTTTATATTTCTGCTATTCATGATTTAAATGATAAACGCCTTTTATTTAATGCGATTCATGCGGCACAAAGTGTCAATATTGATGATGAAAAAGTCGTTACACTTGCAGAACATTTTTCTAAACAAACGAAAGCTAAGCCGCTTAATATTCTTATTGCGGAAGACAATAGTGTTAACCAACAAGTCCTCGAAGGAATTTTATTACAGGCAGGACATCAATGCGCTATTGTAGAAGATGGTGAACAGGCACTCGATGTATTAGCTGAAAAAATAGATAGCATTGATATGCTTATCTTGGATATGAACTTACCAGAATTATCTGGGATTGAAGTAGCGAAAGCGATGCAGTATATGGGATTAGAAAGAAAAATCCCTATTATTATGCTCACCGCAGATGCTACACCAGAGGCTAAAGAAAATTGTCTTAATGCTGGTGCTGATGTTTTTTTAACTAAGCCAATTCAATCGAAAATATTACTGAGTCAAATCGCGAGCCTATCGACAATGACAGCTGAACACTCAGAGGGTAATGACGTTAGCAAAGAGCCACTAGTAAACTTATGGTTTGATCAAGCAACGATTGATGAATTAGCTAAACTGGGAGATGGAGATCAATTTATTCATCAACTTGTTAAAGGCTTCAAAGCTGACGGATCAAAACATTTAGTAAGCCTCAAACAGTCAGCAAGTGACGATTATCTTGAGTATCGTTCAGGATTGCATGCCTTAAAAGGTTCGGCGAAAGAGCTAGGTGCGAACAAATTAGCTGAGTTATGCCACGTTGCTGAATCGTTTAAATCATATGATATTAATACGACCAAAGTGCACGACATGACACTACAAATTGAAAGTGCTTTTAGTAAAACAGTTTCAGCATTAGAAGATAGCTTATCAACAGATAGTTTAGACTATAAAACGTAAGTTCAGTTTTTAGAGCGCTGCTTTTGCCGTTTGTCTTTTAACTAATCGCGCCATCATTCTTAAATCTTTATCGCTAAGATTAAGTGCAGCATCGACCCATATTTCAGTGATATCAATTAATTCTTGATAGCTGATAGTCGAGCATCTGTCTTTTACCTTTTGCATTGCTTTACAGCTATTAGACATTCTATTAGCTGTTTTAATATGTTTGGCTAGTGCGAGTTCGGCCTCACCTTTTTCCGCCAAAATATCAATAACACCCATATCAAATAACTCTTCAGCATCATAAAGTTTACCAGACAAGATCATTCGTTCAGCAGCAACAGTGCCAATTTTTCGAGAGAGTAGAGAAAAGGCACCCATACCTGGGAATAAATTAAACAAGACTTCAGGTAGCCCCATTTTTACACCACGTTCGGCAATGATTAAATTACTGGATAATGCTGCCTCAAAACCACCACCTAGAGCATCACCTTTAACTAATGCTATTGTTGTTAGTTCTGTATCTAAATGAATCATATTGCTATAAAGAACGTCGATACAGCTGACAGCATAAGCAAGTAGATCATCACGGTTACGCTGTTGAATTTTTGATGAGAACAGACCTAAGTCCCCACCTAAATTAAATACACCATCAACATCAGAGCTTAATACAAGATAATCATACTTTTCATTGTTACTTTCAGTCATCTCCTCCTTAACCGTTTCAAAATAAGAAGCGATATCGGCTAATAGCGTTGGTGTAAAGCATTGTCTGGGACGCCCATTCATTAAAAACCAACCAATCTTATTTTTGGCATCGTAATGAGTTTTTAATTGTGAATATTCACTTGTGTTATTGCCATGATATAGATCATAACTTTCAATGTTTTGAGCAATGGCTTCCATATTTATCCCCTAAATTTACATATGTATTAACGAGTTACCTTATTATTCATGTTCTGTAACACGAAAAGATTCCCTAGTTTTTATCTGAACTAATTAAGCCCCGACCAAATATCTTGATGGGTATTTTATTGCCATAAAATGAAGAAACAGTGTAATCAAAATTTTGACACTAAACTGTGACTCAATGTATATAGTTACAATAAATTGTAATTATGTTCGTGACTTATTTATGACACTTGCAAAACATTAAGCATTTGCTATGCCAATTAAATATTTAAGGTGAATAGTGAAGTGATCTAGTGAGAGAAATGAGACGTATAAATGGTGTGGGGTTTGACTTGAACTAGAGATACATTGATTGATATGAAAAATAGTGAGATCTGTGGCTTAGCAGAGATCCCACTGTTTACCTAAACGCTTTGCAGAAATTGGGTAGGCAGTCTTAATACCTTGGGCAAATAATGAAATACGGAACTCTTCTACCATCCAGCGATAATGTTCAAACTCAGTAGAAGAGTGTTTATGGACATTATTTAAGTAACGTTGCCAATGGGGGTGAACTTCATTCATCCATTGGCGGTCACGTGTAGGATCCGTTTTTATTTTATCTAGACGTTGTCCAATAGCTTGAAAATACATGGGTAAACGTTTCAAAGCGGTATCTGGTGTATGGTGAACAAAACCTTGGTAAAGAAGATGATTAAGTTGTATACGAATGTCTTTAATGGCATCCAATGCTGTAATAGGCATATTGCCTGACAAACGTTTGGCAATGGCATGATATTCAGCTAGGGGCTTTGCAACTTGTTTGGCCAGTTCAGTTGCCGTTAATATCAATTCACTTCGTTTTTGTTCTAAGCGTTGTTCAAAGTCAGCTTTAGAGTGAATGGCATCTTGAGCAAGAATAAAACAACGATCAAAGGCAACATGAATAAGATCGGTTTTAAGTTGCTCGCTGGGTGTTAGAGAGCTTTCTTGTGCATCACCAAAAGGCGCGGGCTGTACATTGACATAGTGTAAACACATCGTCTTAATATCAGGCAGGTGTTTATTTAGATATTTAATGGAGTCAGCTTGGGCAAGCATGAATAAGCGGCGTAAGCCTTTTGCAGTAAACTCACTTGCTTGTTTGCTGGTATCCATCAAAGTTAAATCAACATGATCACCTTTATCCACTAAAGCGGGATAAGCCATCATTTCTAAACCATTCTGTTCTAAGGTAAGACTTTCTGGAAGCTCGCCAAATGACCATGAGGTGAGACCCTGCTGTTCATATTCACTGTCAGGCATTTGTCTAAAGCTCGCTGCAGCTTCATTAGCCCATTGTTGTTTGAGTTGATTTAAATCACGACTTTCATCTAATGACTTGCCATCTTCATCCACAAGTTTAAAGTTCATTTGCAAATAATTAGGTAGCTCGCTGAGGTTCCAGTCAGATGGCGCAATGGTAATGCCTGTTTGTTTACGAAGTTGTTCACTTAAAGCTGGGAGTAGTGCGCCCATATCAGGTGACATGTTTTTTAAACAGTTATCAGCAAAGTTTGGCACGGGAATAAAGTGACGACGTTGTGATTTAGGCAAGCTCTTAATTAAAAAGATAACTTTGTCACGTAATAAGCCTGGCACTAACCATTCGTAACGATCTGAGTTAGTTTGGTTAAGTAGTGACAGAGGAATAGATTGCGTTATACCATCGTGAGCTTTACCGGGTTCAAAGTGATATTCCAATGAAAGAGGAACACGATTAACCAACATTTGATCGGGGAATGAATCATCAGTGACATGTTCTGCCTGATGTTGCATCAACTCTTCACGGTTTAAGAATAGCAGTTGTGGCTGTTGTTGCTCAGCTTTTTTACGCCATTTCTCGAAACCAGCACCATTAATAATATGCTCAGGAATACGTTGTTTATAAAATTCAAATAACACTTCATCGTCAACTAAAACATCACGGCGGCGTGATTTTTGTTCGAGTTGTTCAATGCTTTTAATTAGATCAATATTATGTTTGAAGAAAGAGCCACGGCAGAACCAGTCGCCTTGAACGAGTGCATCACGAATAAAAATTTCGTGCGACATAACAGGATCAATAGGACCAAAGTGAACACGTCTGCGAGCTACAATAGGCAAGCCATATAAAGAGACTTGTTCAAAGGCGACAACTTGGGCAGGTTTTTTCTCCCAATGGGGATCAGAATATTGTCTACGAACTAAGTCTCCAGCAACAGGTTCAATCCATTCAGGTTCAATTTTCGCCACGATACGTGAATATAAACGACCGGTTTCAACCAGTTCTGCCGCCATAATCCATTTAGGCCCTTTTTTATGTAAGGCTGAACCTGGGAATATTTTCAGTTTGAGATTGCGTGTACCAGTATATTCAGTTTTATCTGTTTTAATGGCGATATTACTTAATAAACCAGATAAGAGTGCTTGATGAATTTCGTGGTATTCAGCAGGCACTTGATTGGGTTTTAATCCCATTTGAGTCACTTGGACATGAAGCTGTTGATGAATATCATGCCATTCACGGAGACGGATAAACGATAAAAAATGTTCTTTACAGTATTTACGTAATTTATTCTGAGTGAGATGCTTCTTTTTGTCGTGATACAGTTCCCATAACTTAATGAAGCCTATGAAATCTGAACGTTCATCTTTGTATTTACTGTGAGCCTCATCTGCTGCTTGCTGCTTATCCATAGGACGTTCACGAGGGTCTTGAATACTCAATGCACTGGCGATGACAAGTACTTCAGTTAAACAGTTTCGTTGCTCGGCTGATAACACCATACGTGCAATACGAGGATCTATCGGAAGTTTAGCCAATTGACGACCAGACTCGGTCAACTGTCGTTGTTTGTTAACCGCCCCTAATTCTTCTAATAAACGAAAACCATCATTAATCATCTTATCGGGAGGTGGATTAATAAAGGGGAATTTTGCCGGCTCACCGAGTTTAAGTGATGACATTTGCAAGATAACAGAAGCAAGATTGGTTCTTAAAACTTCAGGATCGGTAAATGCTGAACGGTTTTTAAAGTTATCTTCATCATAGAGGCGAATCGCGATACCTGCAGAGATACGACCACAACGCCCTGAACGTTGATTAGCACTTGATTGAGATACTTTCTCAATGGGAAGACGTTGAACCTTATTACGAACGCTATAACGGCTAATACGGGCAAATCCCGGGTCAACAACATATTTGATACCCGGTACAGTCAATGATGTTTCTGCTACATTCGTAGCGAGAACAATACGACGATGACTACCCGTTTTAAATACACGGTTTTGTTCTGCGGCAGATTGTCTTGCCAATAGAGGTAAGATTTCAGTATTGGGTGGATGATGTTTGCGTAATGCTTCTGACACATCACGAATATCACGTTCACCTGATAAGAATACCAAGACATCGCCTCGACCTTCTTTACAAAGTTCATCAACCGCTTCAACGATGCCACGAATCATATCGTAATCACGTTGTTCATCATCGTCACCTGCTGGTGGGCGATAACGAATTTCTACTGGGAATGTTCGCCCAGTCACTTCAATCACAGGTGCATTATTAAAATGTTGAGAAAAACGCTCAGTATCGATAGTCGCAGACGTGATAATGACCTTTAAGTCAGGACGTTTTGGTAATAGCTGTTTTAAGTAGCCCAATAGAAAATCGATATTAAGACTACGTTCATGTGCCTCATCGATAATGATGGTGTCATATTGGTTTAAAAATTTATCATTTTGAGTTTCAGCAAGTAAAATCCCATCAGTCATTAACTTGATATAGCTTTTATCGGCTTTTACTTGATCATGAAAACGAACTTTATAACCAACAACGTCACCTAGTTCACTTTTTAGTTCTTCAGCAATACGAGTCGCTACAGTACGGGCAGCAATACGACGAGGTTGAGTATGACCAATTAGTCCTGCAACCCCTCGACCTAACTCTAAACAGATCTTAGGTAATTGCGTTGTTTTACCTGAGCCGGTTTCACCACTAAGGATAATCACTTGGTTATCATTGATGGCTTTAGCGATCTCTTC
>Ga0209495_1002057_pt1 | contig 13577 bp, 4 predicted proteins | sample EN1Hudsemesocosm_FD_184629 | JGI IMG/M metagenome (GOLD analysis project Ga0209495, IMG submission 184629) | Methane-oxidizing microbial communities from mesocosms in the Hudson Canyon - EN1E Hudson Canyon (SPAdes) (version 2) | ecosystem: Environmental > Aquatic > Marine > Cold seeps | place... | reverse complement strand
AATTTCAGCTCATCACCTAATGCATTTAATGTAGTAAATAATTCAGGCTCGGCAAATAAAGAAACTTCAGCCGTTAAACCGCCTTTAATCTTACCGTCAGCACGTAATGTTTCTAATTCTTTAGACACCGCATCACGAACAGTAAATACCTGTTCCCAGAATGCAAGATCAAATTGTGAGTCATCAGCTAAAGGTGCAAGACCTTCATACCAAGCATTAAGCAGGACAGATTCATTATGTTCGCCCGGTAGGTATTCCCATAACTCATCAGCCGTGAAGCTTAAGATAGGTGCCATCCAACGAGTTAATGCTTCGATAATATGATACATCGCCGTTTGACTTGAACGACGGCCAGCACTATCGCCTTGCATGGTGTATTGACGATCTTTAGTAATATCTAAATACAAACTACCCATTTCCTGTGCACAGAAATTATGTATTTTCTGGTAAATCACATGGAAATTATATGTTTCGTAGGCTTCTAAAATATCTTGCTGACATTGGTAAGCACGATCCACAGCCCAACGATCGAGTGGCAATAATTCATCCATCGCGACAATATCTGTTACTGGGTTGAAATCTGACAAGTTAGATAATAAATAACGTGATGTATTACGAATACGACGGTATGAATCAGCAGTACGTTTTAAGATTTCATCCGACACACTCATTTCAGCACTGTAATCTGAAGAAGCAGCCCAGAGACGAATAATATCAGCACCTAGGTTATTAACCACTTTTTGCGGTGCAACCACATTACCGACTGATTTCGACATTTTCTTGCCATCTGCATCAACCACAAAACCATGTGTTAATACTGATTTGTATGGTGCTTCACCGGTTGAGGCAATCGATGTAATTAATGAAGATTGGAACCAGCCACGATGTTGATCACTACCTTCTAAATACAAATCAGCAGGACGGTGTAGATAGTCACGACGTGCTAATACACAGGCATGTGAAACACCTGAGTCAAACCATACATCTAAGGTATCAGATACTTTATCGTAATCAGCGGCATCATCACCTAACCAGTCTGTTGAGTCTGATTCAAACCACGCATCAATTCCATCCTGCTCCACTTTCGCAGCAACTTGCTCCATCAATGTCTGGGTATTAGGATGCAACTCACCCGTTTCTTTATGAACAAATAAAGGAATCGGTACACCCCAAGTACGTTGACGAGATACACACCAATCAGGGCGACCTTCAACCATACCTTCGATACGTTTTTGACCCCATTCTGGCATCCAATTTGTTTCAGTAATGGCTTGCATTGCCGCATCACGTAAACCATTTTGATCCATGCTGACAAACCATTGTGGTGTTGCACGGAAAATGATTGGGCTCTTATGACGCCAGCAATGTGGATAGCTATGTTGAATATCAATATGTTTTAACAAGGCGCCTTTTTCAATCAATAATTCAATAACAGCTGGGTTAGCTTTAAATACAGACTGACCGGCAAAGATCTCAGTATCAGGCAAAAACACACCATTTGAACCTACTGGATTATAAACTTCTAAATCATATTTCAAACCCACCGTGAAATCGTCTTGACCATGGCCTGGCGCGGTATGAACTGCACCTGTACCCGCTTCAGCAGTCACATGGTCACCTAAGATGATCGGCACCTGTTTATCGTAGAATGGATGTTGAAATAATAAACCTTCAACATCTTCACCTTTGATGCGAGCGATTATTTCACCTGACATGCCATAACGTTCCAAGGCTGATTCATACAAAGCTTCAGCTAATAACAAACGTTCGTCAGCTGTTTGTACAACTACATAATCATAGGCTGGGTTTAATGATACCGCTTGGTTAGCAGGTAATGTCCATGGTGTTGTGGTCCAGATAGGTACACTGATTTTGCCCGAACCCGTTGACTTGGTTGCCGCATCAAATGCAGCGTTATCAACGACGCTAAAACGTACATCAATAGCTGGTGATTTTTTATCTTCATATTCCACTTCAGCTTCAGCCAAAGCACTGCCACAATCAACACACCAATGAACAGGCTTCACACCTTTGTGCAAATGACCTTGTTTCACGATCTCATTCAATGTGCGAATAATGTCTGCTTCAAAGCTGAAGTCCATAGTCAGATAAGGATTATCCCAGTCAGCCAATACACCTAAACGTTTAAAATCTTCTCGTTGACCATCAACTTGTTTTTGAGCATAAACACGACATGCTGCTCTAAATTCTGCTGCGGTTACTTTATTGCCCGGTTTACCAATTTTCTTCTCAACATTGAGTTCAATTGGCAGACCATGACAGTCCCAACCTGGCACATAAGGGGTGTCAAAACCACTTAATGTTTTTGATTTAAGAATAATATCTTTAAGAATTTTGTTAACTGCGTGGCCAATATGGATATTACCATTGGCATAGGGAGGACCATCATGTAATATAAATTTTGGTCGACCTTGAGCATTGTCCCGCATCTTCTGATACAGATTATTTTCCTGCCAGCGCTTTAAAATCAACGGTTCACGGTTAGGCAAGCCAGCCTTCATTGGGAACTTTGTTGCAGGCAAGTTTAAGGTATGTTTGTAATCAGCCACGAGATTGCTCTTCATTCAAAAAATGTAATCGGCCAATTATACGGGGTTTATTGCAGTCTATAAATAGCCTGTAGTGCTTTAATTACTTTAACCTTTTTAAGATTGATTATGCGTATTTTGAATCGCCTCTGCTAGCTCCTGTTCAACCTGTGGATCGACGTGTAAATCATCATTGCTCACAAGTCCGGCATCGACATCATTATAAACTGCCAAATCAAACTTGCCTTCACTCTTAGCCACAATCGTCGAGACCACCGCATCACCAGATACATTTACCGCTGTTCTAATCATATCCATCAAACGATCCACACCCAAAATTAGACCGATGCCTTCAACAGGTAGACCGACTTGGGCAAAGACCATCGATAACATAATCAGACCGACACCCGGCACACCCGCTGTACCAACTGAGGCTAATACCGACATTAAAATCACGGTTAGATATTCTGCTGTACCTAAATCAGCACTGTAGATATTGGCAATAAATACCGTAGCGACACCTTGCATGATCGCCGTACCATCCATATTGATTGTCGCCCCAAAAGGAACCGTAAATGAAGCAACCGAATTATTCACCCCCATGCGTTCTGTTACCGCGCGTAAGGTAACGGGAATAGTGGCATTGGAGCTTGCTGTACTAAAGGCAAATACTTGCGCATTTCTAATCTTGCTAAGAAACACCCTTGGACTTAAACCTGAGAAAAACTTCAGCACTAACATTAGGGTGACAAATAAATGTAAAAACAAAGCGCCTACTAAAACAAGCACATAACCCACTAATTGGCCTAATAATTCGGTGCCTAAATTGGCCATAGATTTAGCAATCAATACAAATACCGCATAGGGTGCTGCTGCCATAATGATATTGACCATTTTCATCATGACCTCATTGGCAATTTCAGCCCCTTCAATAAAACCCTGTGCTTTACGCCCCACCATCAACATACTAATGCCGACCATGATTGCAAAGAAAATTATTGGCAACATATCACCATTAGCCATTGCTTTAACGGGGTTTGAAGGCACAATACTGATAAACACCTCGGTTAAAGGCGGTGCTTCCTTAGCCGTAAAACTGGCTGTTCCTGCTAGATTCATGCCCTCACCAATGCCCGTCGATACCGCTACCGTCATTGCAACCGTAATCGCAATAGCCGTTGTTAGCATATACAAAGCAAATGATTTTGTGCCCACGCGGCCTAAGGTATTCAGGTTACCAATGCCACAAACACCACAAATCAACGAGAAAAAGACTAAGGGAACCACCAGCATTTTCAAGGCATTAATAAACAGCTTACCGATGACATGAAACAAGCCATCAACGATATAAGTATTAATAAAACTACCGTCGGCATTAAGTCCTGATAGGTTGAAAAATAAACCTATGACAATGCCAAGTCCCATACCAATCACGACTTTTAAGGTTAAACTCATTTTATTTTTTTCCATTATTTTTGTTTACCTAATGTCTGCTGGTGAATAATTTAGGATTGACTATAGCCTGATTTCAGCAAGCATGCAAAAAGCGAAAACCAGCTTACTTTTAAACACTAAATAAGCTTTATTTTTCATATTATTACGCGAATCGACATATTTGCAGTAAAATAGATGATTAAACTAATAATTTGTAGATGAGAATGTCCGCTATGGCAGCAACGGGAAAAGTCATTATTCAAGGGATCACACAGCAAGGCGGTACATTTCGTCCTAGTGATTGGGCTGAACGTCTTTGTGGCGCAGTAGCTAGCTATGGCCCTGGTCGTCGCATCATCTTTCATCCCAATGTGAAACTCGCATCGATGGAAGGCATTAAATGTGTAGTAATTGATGCTTCACTAGAAGACGAAGATGAAATGCTATTCGACTTTTTAACCGACTTTGCTGATGAAAACAGTTTGCAAATATTACGCTCAGAGACCTTTCCTATAGAAAGTAACGCATAAGCTTAACGAATAAAATGCAATAAAAAAGGCGGTCAATGACCGCCTTTTTTATTGCATTTTTAAGGATTATAAGGGCTGATGATCTCCGCCTTCCTCAACATCAGGCCAGTTTTGAATATAATTTTTCAATAATTTATTTTCAAACTTGGCTTTTTTGAGTAACTCTTCAACAATATCCGTGATTGATAACATGCCTTCCAATTTATCTTCAAAAACAACGGGCAAATGGCGAATATTATTTTCAACCATCATGCTCATCACCTCCTCCAAAGTATTGTCAGGGTGACATACAATCGGATCAGGCGTCATAGCATCTGCTGTGGTGAGTGGTGTCCACATTGCATGCTTTTGATGCAGAACACTCAATAGATCACGCTCAGATAAAATACCAACCAACTTACTATTGTCAGTAATAACCAATGAACCTATATGATGCTCCATCATTAATGAAACAGCCGAATCTAGTGAATCCGTAGGCGCCAAACCAATAACCGGTTTACCTTTATTTTTAGTAATTGATCTTACTTTCATTATTACGCCCTCTTCTACTTATAATTATTATGGCTTCTATTCTGCTTTAGAACGCCCACTAATTGCAAGTTTACTCTGAACTCAATTTGTCATCGTAGTCTAATAGTCTCCTGTATATAAGGATGTAATCAGAATAAAAAATATTCTATCCAGTCAGCTTAGCCTGCTTTTATTCCAACAGCGTCCGTAATAACAGAGACATCATTGTCACCAAGTTATGGCAATGATGTCTCTCGGTTTAGCTTTATTGCCAACTTGTAGCAAGCAGCGACACTAAATCGCCTTGAATTTGACCAGATAATTCAATGTCTTCTACAGCGTCTTCCCCGACCAAGGCCATCGCTTGTACCAACGTCTCAAGTTGTTGATTAGCTAATATTTCACCACTACTGAGCTCAATAAAATCAAGCTGATAAAGCTCACTGCTATACCAGTCTTGAACTGTAATCTGGTCATCATTGTTTAAAATAGTAATGAGTAAGTCATTGCCCACCTGCTCAAACCACAGCTGTTCTTTGCTAATAGTATCTCCGAAGCTTAAGATATCAATACTCTCTTCAACAACATCATAATTATCAATACTATCTTGGCCATCACCACGTTCAAAAAGATAAGTATCATTTCCCCTATTCCCGGTCAGCTGGTCATTGCCCTGACCGCCTCTAAGTTCGCTGTCACCCGCATTACCATAGATCTCATTATTTAAACCATTACCCGTGCCCGATTGTCTGCCACCGCCGCTTAAGATCAGGTTTTCTATATTGTCGTCTAAGATATAACTGCCTCGACTAAAGACAGTATCATTACCTTCATTGACTAACTCAATCAGCGTATCGTCACCGATGGTCACAACATATCGATCATCACCTAAACCACCAACCATAGTGTCATTACCAAAACCACCACGTAAGTTATCATTGCCCTCGCCACCGACTAATAAATCATCACCTGAGCGGCCACGGAGATTGTCATCACCTCCGCCTCCTCGTAATATATCGTTACCGTTATGCCCCATAAGCATATCTCTGCCATCGCCACCCTCTATAATATCGTCACCGTCGTTGCCATAGAGACGATCATTACCCTGCCCTCCATATAAAGAATCACTGCCCGCATTACCGTTGAGTCGGTCATTGCCTTCATCACCGATAATCACATCATCATTACGACTACCCACTAAAACATCGTTGCCTTTGCTACCGACTATCGCTACTACAGTATCGTTAATAGTCAATTTAAAACTAGCGTTCACCGACAGGCCAAACGTATCCGTAGCAATAATACTAATGTCATAGTCACCCGAGGCATCATGAGGTGGTGTGCCAGATAGTGTTTGTATTGCAGCATCAAAACGTAACCAATCAGGTAATGCATTTCCGTCAGTTAACATAGCCGTTAGCGTTAAACTATCGCCGGCATCGATGTCGGTAAATGAAGCCATAGGCAGTTGATAACTGAACTTGCTAGCTTCATCGCTTGTTTGATCAATAAGTGAATTATTGGCTGTTGGTGCATCGTTGATATTTTCAATCTGAATAGAAAAATCATCACTCACCGATAAACCTGCTTTATCGGTTGCCGTGACGCTTATCGCCAACTCACCAACATCCTCATTATCTGGTGTACCAGAAAAGTGCTGTGTATCGACATCAAACTGTAACCAGTCAGGCAACAAGCCACCATCAGCAAGACGAGCCGCGTATGTTAATTCATCAGCCACATCACTATCCGTGAACGCATTGTCAGCAAGCTGATAAGTAAAGTCACGACCTTCATCGATTGATTGATTAACCAGTAAATTATGGGCTATTGGTGCATGATTCACATTTTGAATGTTAATAGTAAAATGATCACTCGCTGTTAAACCGGCTTTATCCGTTGCCGTGACGGTTATTGCCAACTCACCTACATCCTCATTTTCTGGCGTACCAGAAAAGGCTTGTGTCTCGGCATCAAACTGTAACCACTCCGGTAACAGGCCACCATCAGCAAGGCTCGCTGTAAAAGTTAGTTCATCCCCTACATCACTGTCAGTAAAGGCATTAGCAGCAAGTTGATAACTAAATAGATTACCTTCATCGCTTGTTTGATCAATAAGTAAATTGTGGGCTGTTGGGGCATGATTCACATTTTGGATGCTAATAGAAAAGTGTTGGTTAGTCGACAAACCTGCTTTATCAGTAACGGTAACTTTTATCAGCAACTCGCCCACACTCTCATTCTCTGGTTTGCCAGAAAAGGTTTGTGTATCAGCATCAAACTGTAACCACTCTGGTAAAAGAGCACCATCAGCAAGGCTAGCTGTATATATTAGTTCATCATCTACGTCACTGTCTGTGAACGCATTGTCATCGAGTTGATAATTGAACTGACGACCTTCATTGCTTGTTTGATCGATTAGATCCTTATTCACCGTTGGTCGCTCGTTTGTCCTTACATCATTAAAATAGCTTTGTAACCACACAGTTCCATCAGCAAATTCCACTCGTTCTAGCTGATTTTCTGAATTGTTATACCACCCGCTCACAATAACTTGATCTGTCGCATTTTGATGACTGAGTAATAAACCTTGTCCTATACGACTAATACTAATATCTTGTTGAGTAATGCCACTGCCAAACTTAAGTATATCTGCAGTATCAGTCCCCGCTTGCCCCATTTCTATAATCGTATCTTGCCCATCACCCAAATTAAACAAGTAGGTATCGTTATAATAGCTTCCAGCCATATAATCACTACCTTTACCACCATTAAAAATGGTATTTTTACTGCTGTTAAGGGACATTAAAATATCGTCACCGCCCAGCCCATTCAGCTTAATATTATCACCAATAGCTATTAGCTGGTCATCTCCAGAGCTGCCATTACGCACATCGGCAGTAGTATCATCATCTTCATCTTTAGTAGGATCGACGTCTGCAGGGATAAGGTCGTCACTGTCCCATACTGTACCGTCAGAAAACTCAACCCGCTCTATTCGATAATCTGAATCTAAATACCAGTTACGCAGCGTAATTTTATCTGTGCCATTTTGATGACTCAGTATGAGAGAGTGCCCTTCACGAGCAATGGTAATATCTTGTTGAGAAATACCACTACCAAGCTTTAGTACATCGATGGTATCACTATCGAATTGCCCCCTCTCTATTATTGTGTCTGACCCATCTCCCAAGCTAAACAGATAGGTGTCATTATAATAACTACCTGTCATTTGATCCGTTCCCTTACCACCATGAAATGTCGTATTTTTACTACTAGAGGATGCTCTTATATTATCATCACCTTCATCGCCATTAAGTGTGTCATTGTCACCTCGGGCAGTGAGATTATCATTTCCCTCGCCGCCACTAATTGTCTCAACAAAACCATCTACACCATTAAGTGTGTCATCACCCGAAGTACCACTATAATTAAGTCCTATTTCTGTTAGCTCGGTTCCCTCCCATTGCGAACCATCAACAAACTCAACTCGCTCTAGTTGATATCTTTGGTTTTCAAACCAATCAATGACCGTTGTCCTATCGGTGCTATTTTGATGATTCAGTATCAGATTTTCTTCTTCACGAGTAATGAAGATATCATCTGGTGTAATACCAATACCAAACTTAAGTATATCTTCAGAATCACGAGCTCCCCATTTCTCTGATATCGTGTCTTGACCATCACCTAGATTAAACAAGTAAATATCACCTTGATGACTACCTGTCATTTGGTCACTACCTTGTCCACCATAGAAGGTGCTACCTGAATAAGATGCACTTGAACTTAAGACATCATCGCCATCACCACCATTAAGCGTACCATCGTCACCACTAACGTGTAATGCATCATTTCCAGCACCACCGTTAAGCGTACTATCATTCCCACTAGAATTGAGGATATCATTACCATCATCACCAATAAGCGTGTCATTTTTACCTGGAGAATTTAGCTGATCATTTCCAGCACCACCATTAAGTATATTGGTGAACCACTTTACGCCTGAAAGTATGTCATCCCCTTCTGTGCCCGTTACATTTAAGCCTGTTGTAGTTACATAGTCACCATCCCATGATGTATCATCGCTAAACTCAACCCGTTCAAGTTGTAATTCTGAAGAGTCATACCAGCCTCTTACCGTGACTTTATCTACACCATTTTGATGACTTAGTAGTAAATCTTCTCCATCTCGGCTAATGGTGACATCAGCTTGTGTGATGCCAGGACCAAACTTTAGTGCATCTTCCACATCACCATATTGCCACCTCTCTATTATCGTATCCTGCCCGTCACCTAGGTTAAACAAGTATAAATCGTTATCTGAACTTCCTTCCATTTGGTCATTACCTCGTCCCCCATGGAAGGTAGTATTAATACTCTCATCATCTGCTCTTAAGACATCGTCGCCATCACCACCATTGAGCCTATCATTATCACCAAGGGAAGTAAGATGGTCATTTCCACCATCACCATTAAGCACATCGGCAAAGTTTTCTACTCCTGAAAGTACGTCATCACCCGCTGTTCCAGTGACATTCAAGCCTGTTGTGTTGATAAAATCCCCCAGCCAAATGGAACCATCGGCAAACTCAATAAGTTCAAGTTGGTGACCTCTACCTGTATACCAGCCATTGATAGTTATTTTGTCTACGCCATTTTGATGGCTCAGTATTAGGTTTTCTTCTTTGCGATCAATGCTGATGTCTTGTTGAGAAATACCTACATCAAACTTAAGAACATCTTCTTCATCACTATATCCCCGTTTTTCTATTATCGTGTCCTGCCCATCCCCTAGTTTGAATAAATAGGTATCATTGTAATCGCTGCCTTTTAGTACATCATTTCCCTTCCCACCACTTAGCAAGGTATTTGCACTGAATTCACCTGAGCTTATAATGTCATCTCCACCGTCACCATTAAGTACATCATCATCCCCTCTGGCCGTTAGTTGATCATTTCCTGCTCCACCATTTAGTACATCAACATATTTTTCTACACCAGTGACGATGTCATGGCCTGTAGTGCCAGTAAAATGTAGACCTGTTAGAGTAAGATAATCACTCTCCCATAACGATCCATCAGAAAATTCAACACGTTCAATCTGGTATTGTGCACCTTCATACCAGTCAATCACCGTGACTTTATCCACACCATTTTGATGCGTTAATGTCAGGTTTTCACCTTCACGACCAATAATCATATCGTGCTGAGCAATGCCAATATTAAACTTAAGTACATCTACAATATCGCTGAAGTATGTACTGAACTCGCTAATCGAATCTTGACCATCACCACTATTAAACAAATAAGTGTCGGTGTAGATACTCCCAGACATTCTGTCATCACCTTGGTCCCCATAGAAAGTGGTGTCTGAGCTGAACCTACTTGCAGTCAAAATATCATTACCACTTCCACCACTGAGAATGGCGTTATCACCATACACCTCTATATGATCATTCCCTGCACCACCATGAACAATGTCATCATCATCTGCAATAATCGTATTATCAAAACCATTGCCCAGTAATACCTCTGCTGAATCAGTGCCTTGTAATTCAGTGATATCACCTTTTTCAACAAATAAAATAGTGTGTTCTTCGAGCAATGCTGCAACCTTAGGGCTCATCGTGACATCGTGAAGCACTTTGCTCAACAATGCCCATCCACCACGCCAACTACTTTCTTGCAAGTAATCTTGAGTGGCTAAGTTAAATTCAATAATATCTGTGAGACCGTTGATAACATCATTTTCTACACCTTGTTTCATTAAAACTTCCAAGGTAGAAAAATCCAGTACGAGCTCATTATCAACAACATCAAGTTCAATACTGTCAATAAAGCGACTTAATCGTGTTTGCAATAACAGGCCATCGTAAATAGAGTGCTTTAAGGCTTCATAGGCTTGGTCAATAAAATCCATTTGCTCTATCGTCAACGTGATGTGAGTTTCATCAATGTAAATATCGCTAGGAATATCTCCCTGAGGCGTTAAGTAGCTAACTATTCGCCCCGTATTACCTGAATCAATGTTGATAAGCACTTCATCGGTGATTCCATTGTCGGTGCTGTCTACCTCTTCAATGCTAAACTCAAAAAAGGTCTGGTTATTAAATACCTCTAATACTTGAATTTTGGCCAACGTATCCACATCACGTCTATCAGCAAAGCGGCCAACCAACAGCTCATCTGCTGTGAAATACGTTTCAGTATCCTCTTCAGTTAAGTCACTAATTCTAAATTTAAGCGTGCTTGTACTGCTACCAATTTGTACATCATCAATTCTGTCCGTCAATTGGGTGAAATTAGCTGTATTTGCCCAAGCGTGTATCAGACTATCCAATTGGGCTAACTGCTCTGCTTTAGTAGTTGCATTGCTGTAATTGTCTAACACACTGACTAAACTGGGGCTAAGTGCAGCAGCTTGTTTTAAATCACGCACATCACCAGAACCTTGCATATCAGCTAAGTGTTGGAGTGCAGCGGGAATTTTAATCGTATCGGTAAACACGCGGTGAAAATTATTCACCGCTAAATTCAAGCTAGCTGCAGCACCAGCGGTACTTGTTGTACCATCAGTAAAAGTAAAGCTACCCTGTGCAATGGCTTGATTATCATGTCCTAGGTTTTGTAATACGTTTTTACTATCCGTGGTGATGCTTTGAATGTTGAGCTGCGTTAGCGTTTTGAGTTCACCCGTTTGGTTAATACCATCTTGATTTAAATCTTGCCAAATACGTAAGTTAGCAAATTCCGTATCATTAATATCAATCAAACCATCTTGATTACTGTCTAAATCTGCTAGCGCATCAAAACCATTTGTAGCCAATTCCCCATTACTTTTTAAAGTATTGTCACCAAATAGTTCTCGACCGTCATCAATTGTGCCGTTGTCATTACGGTCAAGCACAAGTAAACCATCATCAGGTGCTATCCAACCTGTTGCTGTTTTTTGACCGTTGGCATTGTGATCAAATAAAACACTGCCATCGGCAGGGGTGGTTTCTATACCGTCACCATCTAGATCTAGGACTAGTGGATCACGGCGGGTGACGGCTTCGTATGCTTCCACGAAGTAGTTATAGACACCAGCATTAATAGCTGAAAAACCATTTGTGAAATCAATCAGCAACTCAACAATGTCACGTTCATTTGTATTGAGGAGGCGAGATATTCCAATCTCAAGATCACCAAGGTGACCACCATTAGCCATAGATGTTTTTATAATCTGGCGACCAATATTTTGCAAGAGATCATCCCACCAAGATTCCAACGTTCCATGTTCGTTAACATAAATATCCCTTGCTTCATCTAAGTCACGGAAGTTGGCAATCCAATCTTTAAGTGAGGCGTCAAGCTTGTCATTACTGCTTGAAGTATGGATATAATCTGCGGCTTGATCTTCAAACTGGCTAATATCATCCCCATTAATTAATGCATTCAAATAGGGTTTTAACTCTTCAGCCACCACACTATTGGCCCCGAGAATCGAAGAGTCTGCTAACTCAACTCCATTTTCTGATAAGCGCTGAATAGCCAATGCTAATGAAACATTGGCCAAGCCAAATTTCACATCTCGTGTTTCATAAAAATCATACGTAAACCTTTCAATCCCGCTGAATTGCCCCACATCAAGAAGTGTAAATTCAACTTGTAAACCTTGTGCTAATGCTTCCTCGATCAGTTCGTTTTTACGGGCATTAACATCACCAGGTAACACACTGAATTGACCACTTTCAATAAGCAATTTTTCAACTGAATCATTAAGCCCATATCCAGCACCCAAATTAGCATGGACACCCCATAATGCTTGTTCAAAAATATTAACTGGCAAATGCCCATTTTCATCTTGTAATGATTCCAATGGAAAGTTAGAGCGTTCTTCATTTAAAGCAGTAAAATGATAAATATTGTTAGCTGAGGTCGCAGATAACTCAAGATCTATCCCAATATTAACGGAATTAGCAAAGCCAATAGAGGCAACTGCATCATACAAAATGACATTATCTAACACCACTTTACCACTAGCTATTTTCTCGTCATATTGTGAATGCATCTGATTGATAAAGTCACGCGCCGCCGCTGCACCACGACTAAAACCGGCAATATCGATGTGGATAACTTGATCGTTATCTATATTTTCAATAAATGGTGAAATTTTATCTATCATCTTCGTAACTTGATTCTGTACCCCTGTTTCACCGGTTCCGAACATTCCTCCCTCTCGATTATAAAATTCGGTTTTGCTAGCTAGCCCAGATTTCACCAAGTCTATTTGCTCGTCAGTCAAATCAACAGTACCAGAACCTTCTTGATATAAGGCTTTATAACCCTGTTTTTCATATAACTCTCGTAACTTGGCAATATTGGTTTCCGAACCATCACCAATTTCTAAATCATTTTCCATATGGTTATATGTACCATCAAAACCAGCATAAACTCTTACTATCTCACTCATTACTCTCTTCCTTGTTAATAATGTTATTAATTAAAAAATTGTTTTAACTTTTCCCACCTTGTTGGTTCAGGTTGATAATCACGAAAATAATCTTGATAG
>Ga0209495_1002054_pt1 | contig 13583 bp, 8 predicted proteins | sample EN1Hudsemesocosm_FD_184629 | JGI IMG/M metagenome (GOLD analysis project Ga0209495, IMG submission 184629) | Methane-oxidizing microbial communities from mesocosms in the Hudson Canyon - EN1E Hudson Canyon (SPAdes) (version 2) | ecosystem: Environmental > Aquatic > Marine > Cold seeps | place... | reverse complement strand
ATATTTAATCCCATTCATTACGCATTTTCCTCTGTATTTCTACTGGGTCACCTTTGAATGCCGATATTTCTGGTAAATCTTTGATAATATCGTTCATCAATACGGGTTCTTTTTCTGGTTGCATATATTCAGTAAGCATTTTAGTAAGTAATTCGCTAGTGGATAAATGCGCTCGTTTGGCTACCTGTTTAAGCTGAGTGGCTACATTGTCTTCAAGTTCTAGTGTTTTCATGGTAAATGCTCCTTATTTGATTGTTGTAGTTTAGCCAGTCTTTTTAAAATTAACCACATTTTCTTGTGGGTCCACTTGCAACATTAAAAGCTGTTCCCAGAAAATTAAGGCTCATGTCTTTGATTTATGATAAAAAACTGTTGGAATAACTTTGGGGTCATATATGGTCCGCCCCGTATTGCAGAAAACTACGGGGTCAGGTCTTTGATTTATGATTACACCTCTACTAAGATCATCCATTAATAGTTAGCATTCAGGTGGAAAATGGCAAGACCACTTAGGCTTGCAAAAATATCGGGGTCTTTGGTTTATGATGTTTTGATGTCAGAAAAAAAGGCGGTTAAGTGTCATAAGTCAAGACCCCAATGTTTTTTGCAGAGCAGATATATCAAGCAAGAAAAGGAAAAGGTAGATGTTAGATGAAAAGTTGGGCATAATGTTGAAAATTAAAAAAATCACTGAGTGGCTTGGTTGAACGTCTATTTATGGGTTTTTCTACAGCCTCGTTAGACCTCCTGAAGGTCGCAAGAATATTTCTCTTGCTCAATTATTCTCCACAAACCAACGAAAGGTAAATTTATATGACTACATGTGCATGGGCAAAAAGCGTTGCCTTAGGTTGCCTCAATTCAAAGTCTGCAGAATATATGAAATTGAGTTCACAAATGTGCTGGACCGCAACGTTTCATGTAGCACTACTTGCTGGCTGCATTGATCAAGCGAAGTACAACACATTAAAATCAAACGCAAGAATTGAATCTGCACTTGCAGGTGGTCAACGAATCCGCAACGCTACGGAAATGCGCGGGGTACCCGGAGGGTATTTGATCTACTTTGTACACGGTGTGAAGCCCATCCACGCGATGATTTCAACTGACAATGGAATGGCTGCTGGCAATAAAAACAACTGTGTGGGAGTCGGCAAAGCGGTTGGTTGGGAGCAACTTAACTTAGCATCAAACTTGGACTGGGGAGGCGCAGCAGACATTCGTGTTCCTGGCCTAGTTAGCGCAGAAAAGCGCGAAGTATCCGTGTTTTGCTATCCTATTACAGAGTTGGCGAATCGCTGACGGTGCTTGCTATAACCCGTAAGATGGGTAGAGCGATAGCGAAATCCATCAAATACTTAACAACCACGTCTAACGAACAAGGTTAGATTGTGAGAGCGTAGCGAGTTATCAATTACATCCGTTAAAAGGAGATCGAGAGGGCATTTGGTCTATATCGGTTAATGGTAATTGGCGTGTAACTTTTGAATTTAAAGATGGCAATGCATATATATTAAACTACGAGGACTATCACTAATGAGCATGTATACCCCCCCTCATCCCGGCGAGTTCATAAAAGAAACATATCTTGATCCTTTCGGTTATAGCTGCCGCTTTTTAGCTAAGCAGCTCGATGTCGCATCATCAACACTTAGCCGTATTTTAAAGGGCCAAAGCGGTGTAACACCCGAAATGGCCTTAAGGTTATCTAAAGCTGTAGGTCGTAGCCCTGAGAGCTGGCTGACAATGCAAGATAATTATGATCTTTGGCAAGCAAAACAAAATATCAATCTAGGCAATGTCCACTCAGTTTCATTTGAGGCGGCGTAGTCAAATGTAACCATGACAGCATACGGAGTCCGTAAATGGCGGCGTTAGAAGAATAAATACTATGGATTGTGAGCAACTAATACAAAAAGCACAAAATGGAAAAGATTGGGTGGAATATCTTTCTGCTCTCTTGACACCGACAATTGCTATTCTTGGATCAATAATTGGATTTCAGCTGTGGCGTACAAATTCTAAGCGTTTAAAACATGAGTTGTTTGAATGAAGGTATGAGCAATTTAATGCTGTTAGAGAATTTCTAGGTTCAATTATGACTTATGGAAAATCAAGGCAAGAAGAGCAGCTTAGGTATTGGGGTCAGTACCCTTTTAATAGTTAAAAGTAATTTATTTTTTTAAAACAATAAGTTACGATTTATTTCTTTAAAATGGGTACTGACCCTTTATCTGACCCCTTTATCTAAAGAGCTGAAGTTGAGTGCTGTGAAGCCAGTTTGATTTGAAAAAAGTAAGCTCGATGCGGTGAATATAGTCCTGTGAAAAAGCAGGGATTGACGTGAAAAATCAGGATGTCGTATTTTCAAAGTCCGTAGCGAAAACAAGAGCAAAGCGAAAGAGCAGATGAAACCGAGCTTTACTTATTTTGTTATAACGAGCTGATTATGTAAATGTGGAAAATTAGGGGAAATAAATCAATGGTTTTTGAATTTTTTTTTCGAGGAGGAATTAATCTAGTAATTTTAGGCTTGTTTTTGGGGGGAATAATGGCTGTAATTTCTAGCTTATATGCAGGTGAACCACATAAAATAAAAAATATTATCACTGATACTTTTGCGGTTATTTTTGGTGTGGCTTTTTTTTGTGGGTTTATTTTTCTTATCATATCACCAGCTTTACCGCCCAAACAAACAAAAAATATCCAGGGAACTGCACTCCATTTATCAGCTCATCAAACCGAATTGGGAAGTTCCTTATTTATGATTGTTGAATTAAATAATGGAAAAAAGATTAAAGCACATATGACAAGAAAGTTTCCATTTAAGAAAGGGGATAAAGTTAATATATTTATGAAAAATCCTTACATTGGAAAGATAGTATATTATGTCAAATCGTAACTACTCAAGAATAGGGGGCAGTACCCTTTTAATAGTTAAAAGTAATTTATTTCTTTAAAACAATAAGTTACCCTTTCTTTCTTTAAAATTGGTACTGCCCCCTTTATCTCTCTTATCCCCCATTGCTTGATTCAACTGACAGTAAGGTAAGTAGAGCAATGCATCCTTGCAGTCGCCCCCTCCCCCTCCAGCAGGAGAAGACTTTAAGAACTAATTCATCTTGTTGAATTCCATTTTTCAACACTTAACGGTGACATAGCCTTATTTGTAGGGTGGGCAGGCTCGTTTGCCCACCATCAAAGTCGAATCATGGTGGGCAAAAAAAGCGTTGCCTACCCTACATAGTGTTGTGAGCTGTCAAATAACATTTTTGACTCCATTTATCTTATCCCCCTATTGCTTGAATCAACTGACAGCATAAGCCAGAAAAAAGGGAGCTCAAATTCACCCTGTTTTCACTCTGCCACTTTCATCGGTATCAAAACAACTTCATATTTGATGTGAAGTATTTCACAAAAAATCTACGTAAAAGCTAACTGTTTATTTATCTGAATCCAATAGAATCATCACTAACAATTTGATTTTTAATTTATTTAAGGCCAGCTGATTGAGGTGGTTAACATGGGAGTCCAGGCAATGAACATGAATAGAAAACAATGCGAATTAGCAAAAATTTTTATAGAAAAAAATAGCCTGCCTATACCTGAATCCGGCTGCTGGATTTGGGAGGAATGTGAAGATCATGGGCGAGTCAGGTTTTTAGGTAAAAATGAAGTTTTAAGTTCACTCGCATTTGAAGCATATAAAGGCCCTATTCCACACGGACTTACTGTCACTCATCAATGCCATGTTGAGGGTTGCGTCAACCCGGTGCATTTAAGTCTATTAAATATCTCGATTAATCACAAAAAATAGATCACTGATAAAACTACTTAAGCTCTCTTTCCTGCTTTCAAACATCAGACGCAGAAAGGGCGAACAATCATTAAAAGAGACAGATATGGACACTTTAACAAACAACGATTTTATTAAACCGGAAAATAATACAGCTAGTTCAATCATTTCAAACTCTGACGACCCTATTGCTATCGTCGGAATTGGTTGCCGTTTTCCTGGAGACGTAAACGATCCGGAATCTTTCTGGCAACTGATTAGCCAAGGGAAAGATGCGATTGTAGATATTCCCGAAGATCGCTGGGATATCAAACGTTTTTATGATCCTGATACAAACAAACCCGGGAAAATGTATGTTCAGTCTGGTGGGTTTTTAAAACAGGATTTGAATAAATTTGATGCTCTCTTTTTTGGTATCACGCCAAGAGAAGCAGATTGCCTCGACCCCCAACAGCGGGTTTTGATGGAAGTGGCCTGGGAAGCACTGGAAGATGCAGGCCTTACAACAAAAAAACTATCAGGTTCCAACACTGGCGTTTATATCGGTGCATTTACTTTAGATAACAAGCTGACACAAATGAGTGGGGTAAACCGTGAAAAAATCGGCCCTCATACCGCTGTTGGGTCGACCATGACCATACTTTCTAACCGTATATCCTATTATTATGACCTGCGTGGTCCCAGTATTTCTGTCGATACAGCTTGTTCATCTTCGCTGGTTGCTTTTCACTATGCTTGTGAAGCAATACAACAGGGTGACTGTGACATGGCTATGGCAGGCGGTGTCAATATCATCCATCGTCCTGAATATATGATCGCTATGTGTAAGGGACAATTTCTTGCTGAAGACGGTCATTGTAAAAGCTTTGACTCAAGAGCCGATGGTTATGCAAGAGGGGAAGGCGCTGGGATCGTTGTACTAAAAAAATTATCTGCTGCGATCAAAAATAACGACAGAATTTATGCCGTTGTTAAAGGTACGGGGGTAAATCAGGATGGGCGTACCAGTGGAATTACCGTCCCTAATGGAGATTCACAAGAAGCTCTGGTTAAACAGGTATGTAAAAAAGCCGGCGTTGCTCCCAGTGAAATTGCATATGTAGAGGCGCATGGTACAGGTACTCCGATAGGAGATCCCGCAGAAGCGGGTGCACTAGGTCGGGCGTTAGGAGAAAATAGACAAAAAGAGCAGCCCTGCTACCTTAGTTCCGTAAAAGCCAATATTGGTCATCTTGAGGCTGCATCCGGGGTTGCTGGCGTTATTAAAACGGCATTATCACTAAAGAAAAAGAAAATCCCTTTACTGGCCAACTTACAACAACCTAACCCAGACATTCCTTTTGCTGAACTGGGTCTAAAATTACCGCGTCAAAATGAAACGATGCCAAACTATAATGGCAAATCATTAGCTGGCGTTAATTCCTTCGGTTATGGCGGGACAAATGCCCATGTAATATTACAACAGCCACCAGAACAGGAAAAGTCATCCAGCCCCCAATCCGATCAAGGTCCCTGGTTATTAGCTCTTTCTGCCCGTAATGAAGCCGCATTAAAAGAGCTTGCCCTGCAATACAGTCAGATGATAACTGATCTTGAATCGCCAAATTTTATTGATATCTGCTATTCCGCCGCAGTACGCAGAACACATCATGAATGCCGCCTGGCTATAAGCTTTAATGACAAGGCAGAATTAATCGATCAGTTAAGCCTATTCATTGATAATCAACCCAGCGAGCAATATGTCACTGCAAAAATAAAAAATGGGGAATCTTCTAAGCCCGTCTTTGTATTCACTGGCATGGGACCTCAGTGGTGGGCCATGGGACGGGAGTTAATTCAACAAAATGAATTATTTAGAAATACCGTTGAACGATGTGACCAGTATTTTAAAGCAGAAGCCGGCTGGTCAATCCTGGATGAATTATTGGCCAATAAAGAAAGTTCCAAAATAACAGAGACTCAAATTGCTCAACCCGCCAACCTGGTCATACAAATTGCTTTGCTAGCTTTGCTAGAAAACTGGGATGTAGAACCTTCGGCTATTGTTGGCCATAGTGTTGGCGAAGTCTCAGCCGCTTATGCATCTGGAGCACTAAGCCTTAAAGATGCTATTAAAGTCAGCTTTCATCGAGGTCGAATACAAAGTCAGGCTGCAGGCAAAGGGAAAATGTTAGCCGTAGGATTGTCTGAGCCAGAAGCTACTGAGTTACTCAAGGATTATCAGGGGAAAGTGTCATTTGCAGCGATCAACAGCCGTTCCAGTCTGACTTTGGCGGGTGATAGCAAAGCACTGGAAGAAATAGCCAGTATTCTGGAAAGCAAAGAGGTTTTCAATCGCTTTCTAAAAGTAGAGGTCCCCTATCACAGCCCAATCATGGAGCCACTCAAACCTGAATTACGTTCATCCTTAGCAGGTTTAAAAATTAAACAACCTGAAATAGCCTTGTATTCTACCGTTACAGGTGAGCGGGTCCATGATGCCTGCCATGATGCAGAATACTGGTGCAACAATGTACGGAATCCAGTCATGTTCGCCAAAACAATGGAAACCATCATTAATGACAATCATGACGTCTTTGTAGAAATTGGTCCTCACCCTGTTCTGGCAACATCCATAAAAGAAAGCATGCTGGGCATTGGTAAAAAAGGACATGTGATTGCCACCTTGCGTCGAGAGCAAGCTGAACAATTCAACATGCTTAAGGTACTGGCTGAATTATATACGCTGGGAAGCCCTGTAAACTGGGAAAAAGTATTTAATCACACAGCAAATTTCATCTCACTTCCGCATTACCCATGGCAAAAAGAAGCCTATTGGGCTGAGTCAGAAGAAGCCTTGCTGGATAGAGTAGGCACGCAGGAGCACCCCTTATTAAATATTCCTGTCACTGCGCCCGAAGCTGTTTGGGAAAGTGCAATTTGCCCTGGAATGTTACCCTATTTAGCCGACCACGTTGTCGATGGTGTTCAGGTTTTACCAGGCGCAGCCTATGTAGAAGTTGGACTGGCCTTAAATAACAAACAATTGGGCAATACTAAACCAGGCTTAATTAATCTGAAGTTTCACAATGCTCTAGTGATCAGTGAAAGTGATGAGCCCCAACTCCGCGTGCATTATCACCAGAAAAACAATGGTTTTTCTATCTATAGTAGAACCCGTGATAACAAGAAACTTTGGACTCTACATGCGAGTGGTACGCTCTGGTCAGGTGATTTGAGCGACAACCCTCCTGTTTCTATTGAAAAAATTCAAACCCGTTGCAGTAATCAGGTTGATACGAATTTATTGTATCAACAACTTTCTGATCGGGGCTTACAGTATGGGCCATGGTTTCAAGGAATTGAAAAATTGTGGACTGGTGAAGATGAAGTGTTGGCAAAAATAACAGCACATGAAGGTGTCGCTAACGAAGCTCATTATCAATTGCACCCAAGCCTTTTGGATGCCTGTTTTCAGTCCTTAATTTGCTTACTTGGCGATGATCAAGACACGGCCTATTTACCCGTCGAAATCGAACATATCGCTTTATTTGATACATTGCCTGACAGCTTCTTTATGCACGGCATTTTATCTAATCGTTCTGCAACATCAATCAATGGCGATCTAGTGTTGTTTGATCAATCAGGCAATAGGCTGGCTGAAATCTCTGGGCTACGTTGTCAGGCATTAAGCGCTGGCCACTCTCGATTTGATAAAGAAATGGATAACTGCTTATATCAATACGCCTGGCAACAAAATGAAGTGGAAGATAGTAACAAACGTAATGGCAACTGGCTGATATTTGACGATAATAGTCTGATAGTAGATCGCTTGAGCTATATATTAAAAAGTCAAATAAAGGGTACGGTAACGCGTGTTACTCAGTCTGATGCTTTCCAGCAACTAGATAGCCTCTATAAAATTAGAGCGGGTCAGCTGCAGGATTTTGAAAAGTTATTAAACAGTCTACCTGATCTATCTGGTATCGCTTATTTCTGGGGTTCTGATCAAGTAGATAGTGATCAACTTGCTATCAATGCACAACAGAATGCAGCCTATCTATTGAACCTGGCCAAGTCACTAAATAGCAATAAAAAACACCTGAGTTCACGATTATATGTGGTTACCCGTGATACTCAGAAAGTAGTTGATACTGATGTGATGCAGGCTAATGCCCAATGGCCTTTAATAGGGATGAGTCGAGTCATGTATAACGAACTCCCTGAGCATAACTGCACTCTGGTAGATCTTGATAAAGTTGATCATCATGTCAATCTAAACAAACTGATAAAAGAACTACTCTCTGATAATGCTGAAGATGAAGTGGCTTTAAGAGATGAGCAACGTTATACCCATCATCTTCAACGCAGCTGCATAGACACTCTGGATACTCAGTCTATGCCGAAACAGTCGAGTACAGTATCTTCCAATCGTTATTATAAAATCATGGCTAAACGTGGCCAGGTATTTTATCAGAATGGTGTACGCAAATGTCCTGAGACAGATGAAATTGAAATTGAATTGCACAGTATTGCACTCAGCCAAAGGGATTATCATGCAACGCTGGAGACTGAAAATACTATTCATCAGTCGCCGCTCGCGCTGGGAAGCAATATTCCACATGGTTATACTGGGGTTGTCAGCCGCGTAGGCCCGAGGGTTGAAAATTTAAATATTGGTGATCAGTTAGTTGGCTATGCTCAGATTGAACTGGGTTCCTTTGTCACCTTAAGCAGCCACAACTTATCTGCTGTTAAAATAGAAAACACCAGCAATTTATCAGAATTGGCGGCTATTCCTGAGAAATTTGTGCCTATCTATTATGCTTTGTCTTATATAGCTACATTAGGTAAAGATGATGTGCTATTGCTTAATGGCAGCCATACTGAACAAGGAAAAGCTGCAATTCAGATAGCAAAACTGTTGGGCGCTACCATTATAGTGGCTTCCAAAGCAGATGATTGGAAAACTGAAAAGGAATACCCCTTGATCTCTGCCTTTGCTGATCCTGGCAGCATTAATTTTATTAATGATATTAAAAAGATTACGCAAGATATCGGTGTAGATGTCATTCTGAACTTAAGTACTGTATCTGCTGAACATGACTTATCTGATATTCTTGCCCCTTTTGGTCAGATCATTGATTTTTCAGTGACTGAGCAAGCCAGTCAAGCAAGAAAACAACTAGCCTATCAGCTGGCAAATAATACCAGTCCCAATACATCTTATATCCGAGTCGATTCTGACTGTTTAATTGACAACCCCCGGTTATTTCAATCGTTGCTAAGTGAAGTATTAGAAAAAATACAAAACCAGGCATTATTGACCCATGCCTGCCCTTTGTTTTCTTCCTCGCAATTAACTGAAGCGATTGGATCATTTAGTCATCAGTCCGTTATAAATAACGCGGTTGTAAAATTTCATGATCATCCTGCTCTGGAGGTTTTCTACAGCAAAGAAACAGCAAAGCTCATTACAGCCGATATGAGTTATTTAATTACTGGCGGTTTTGGTGGTTTCGGCGCAAAAATAGCTCACTGGCTAGTGTCTAAAGGCGCCACTAAATTGATATTAGTAGGACGACGAGGTGCAGCAACAGCCGAATCCAAAGCTTTGGTCGCTGAGCTTGAGCAAAAAGGCGCTGAAGTTCTCAGTATAGCGGCTGATATCACTAAAAAAGCAGATGTGGACAGGCTGTTTAAACAAATTGAAACCGCTATTTCACCACTCTACGGCATCTTCCATGCTGCAGCTTTGCTGGATGATGCTCCCTTGTCAGAGCTGAATGAACAACGCATGAATCAAGTAATGGCACCCAAAGTTCAAGGGGCCTGGAACTTACACCTGGCGACAACTCAAATGAAGCTTAAGCATTTTGTGATGTTTTCTTCAGTCTCGAGTCTGATAGGAAATGCCAGACAGGCAAACTATGTTGCAGCCAATACCTTTTTAGACCAACTTGCAGTTTATAGACAAAACTTAGGCTTATCTGCTACTTCAGTCAACTGGGGAGCAATCAATGCTGCGGGGATGGCCGCTGATAATAAAAATGTGGAAACACATCTGCAGTTGATGGGTATGAACGCGTTTTCTGCAGAACATGCAATGGAGGCCTTCAGCAAGGTAAATGTTTATCAACCCGCACAAATAGGCATCATGGATGTTAATTGGCATCGTTGGTCACAATATGAACCCAAAGGAGGTTCTTCTCCTAGATTTATAGAACTAGTGAATGCTGAGTCCGAGTCAGAAGATCAGGCTTCAGATCATTCATTAATTAATCAGTTACAGACATTGGAGCTAAATGACCGTTTAGAAATGCTGAGCCTGCTTATCGCCGAACAGGTCTCTGAAACCCTGCGACTACCTTCTGACTCAATTGAGCTAACTCAACCTTTGACTGAAATGGGAATTGACTCTCTACTGGGGGTTGAATTACAGATTTCATTGAATATGAAATTTGGCATTGAATTGTCTGCTTTGGAACTGATAAAAGGAAACAGCATTTTTCAAATAGCAGAAATAGCGTTAAAGAAATTGAATATCGAAACCCAGAGCAATGAAACAGAAGCCCCTGAAAATAATATTGATGAACTCAATACAGAAGCTTTAGATGAATTAATTTCACAGTTAATAATTAAAGAAGAGGCATAAAACATGTTGAACTCAGAACAATTATCCAAAATGACTGCCGAGGAAAAAAGACTCCTGGCCAAAAAATTATTGCAAAAAAAGAATAGCCATTCGGCTCTCAATACTAACTCTGTTGCTCAGGCATCTGCCTTAAAGGAAAAACCAATAGCAGAGGAATATTACCACTTTGAGCTAGATCCCGAGTTTAAGAAATTGCAAGAACATGCAAAAATAATGCAAGACATCGGTGTCACAAACCCTTATTTTAATTGCCGCGAGGGATTAAGTAATAATACTTTGTTGATAGAGGGTAAGGAATATATTAATTATTCAGGTTATAACTATCTGGGCTTATCAGGTCATCCTGAAATCAATCAAGCCGCTAAAGCTGCCATAGATACATATGGTACATCTGCCTCGGCCAGTCGTATCGTTTCAGGTGAATTTACCTTGCATCGTGAGCTTGAAGCAGAAATAACCAAAGTCTGCGGAACTGAAAATTGCGTTGTTACAGTCAGTGGATATGGCACGAATGTCAGTACCATTGGTCACTTAATGGGGCCTAAAGACCTGATCTTGCATGACTCTTTGATACACAACAGTATCATGTCGGGTTGCCTGCTTTCAGGTGCCCGCAGAGTGCCCTTTCCGCATAATGACTGGAAAGCGCTGGACCGCCTGTTAAACGAAAATAGACATCGTCATGAAAAAACCTTAATTATTATTGAAGGGGTTTATAGCATGGATGGTGATATTCCAGATTTACCCGCTGTCATTGAGATTAAAAAACGTCATAAGGCATTTTTGATGGTTGATGAAGCGCATTCTGCAGGGGTGCTAGGTGAAACGGGTAGAGGCTTGGCTGAATATTTTGACATCGCCCCTTCTGAAGTGGATATCTGGATGGGTACACTCAGTAAAGCCTTGGCTAGTTGCGGCGGTTATATAGCAGGCTCAGAGGCCTTGATTCAAAATCTTAAATATAACGCTCCCGGCGGCATTTTATATAGCGTCGGTATTTCCCCTGCAAATACAGCCGCTGCGTTGGCTGCGTTGAAATTAATGCAGAAAGAGCCTGAACGGGTTAAACAACTACATGATAGATCAAACTTTTTCTTGCAAGAAGCCAAAAAACGCGGACTGAATACAGGGCCTAGTGCAAACTCTCCTGTGATCCCTGTGATCCTGGGGAACTCGATCGAGTGTCTGAAACTGGGGGATCAACTGTTCGCCCAAGGTATCAATGTACAAGCCATACTTTATCCCGCAGTACCTGAAGAGGAATCCCGGCTACGCTTTTTTATAACCGCTTTACATACAGAAGAACAGATGCGGTATACCCTGGATGCAGTGAGTAACACGCTTAAATCCATAAGACAGCAAAACGCTGCATAATTAATTTAAACAGGAGAGTTATTGTGCTGGATTCTTATGTTAACTGGCTAATACGCTGGCGGTTTTTTGTTATCTTGACAACATTATGCTTTGTTACAGCGGCTACCTTTGGAACGCAATACCTAAGCTTCAAAAGTGATTATCGAATGTTTTTTAGCGAAGATAATCCTCAATTGATTGCATTCGACAAATTGCAAAAAACCTTTTCAAAATCTGAAAACATACTTTTTGTTATTGCACCGCAACAGCCTGAGGTTTTTACACCGAAAGTCTTAAAGGCTGTTGCCAATCTGACGGAAATGGCCTGGCAAATTCCTTTTGCTAACCGGGTTGATTCCATCACTAATTTTCAACACAGCGAAGCTGTTGATGATGATCTGTCTGTACATGATCTGGTAGAAAATCCAGAAACTCTGACAGCCAGCCAAACGCTGAAAATAAAGAATATAGCGTTAAATGAACCCTTGCTTGTCAACAGACTGATATCAAAGGACGGCACAACAACCGGTATTAATGTCACGGTAAGAATGCCTGAAAATAGTCAAAATACCAATGTGCCACTGATCGCAGAAAAAGCCCGCAAAATGGCGACCCATATACAATCAATTGTACCTGGACTTGATATTCGTATCACCGGCTCTGTGATGATGGATAACGCTTTCGGCGAAGCATCCGAACAGGATGGACAAGTGTTAATCCCCGTTATGATCAGTATTGTTGTTATTTCACTGTGGATATTGCTAAGGTCGTTTACTGCTACTTTGCTAACAACCGTGATAATCGCTTTTTCCATTGCCATTGCACTCGGTCTTGCAGGCTGGTTGAAAATGGCATTATCGCCAACTAGCGTTGCCTCTCCAAATATCATATTAACCTTAGCTGTCGCAGATTGCGTACATTTGCTATCAGGATTTTATCGCAGAGCACGCGGGGGAATAGACAAAAAACAAGCGATAATGGAAAGCTTCAAGGCTAACTTCTACGCTGTGCTATTAACCAGCCTGACCACAGCAATTGGTTTTCTATCAATGAATTTCAGTGACGCCCCTCCCTTTAGAGACTTGGGGAACATCACCGCTATCGGGGTATTTTCTGCCTATATTCTGGCAACTACATTCCTGATTTCCATGATGACTTTTTTACCTGTCAGTCAACGCATGTCTGTGAAAAAGAAAACATGTGCAATGGAAGGTTTTGTGGCATTTTTGATTCGCAGAACCAATAGTATTTTAATAGTCTCCAGCTTATTAATCGCATCATTACTGACCTTTATACCTTCTATAGAATTAAATGATGAGTTCGTTAAATATTTTGATAAATCTATCGATTTCCGTGTCGCAACAGACTTTGCAACAGATAGACTCACGGGTATCTACTATATAGATTTTGCGGTTGATTCAGGTCAGCCGTCAGGTATAAGCAAACCTGAATATATCAATCGCCTGGAGCAGTTTAGCAACTGGTTGAGAGCTCAACCCGAAGTTCTGCATGTATTTTCAATTACCGACATTATCAAACGGCTTAATAAAAATATGCATGGCGATGACCCAGCCTTTTATAAACTCACTGATAATAAAACATTAACGGCACAATATTTATTTCTTTACGAAATGTCTTTACCTTTTGGTCTGGACTTAAATGACCGTATTGATATAGATAAATCATCCACCCGTTTGACTGCAACACTAAAAAACCTATCTAGCCAGGAAGTCCTTGATTTGGAAAATCGATCCAGAGACTGGATAGAAAGCAATGGCTTCGATAAAGAAACCACCTATG
>Ga0209495_1002052_pt1 | contig 13584 bp, 9 predicted proteins | sample EN1Hudsemesocosm_FD_184629 | JGI IMG/M metagenome (GOLD analysis project Ga0209495, IMG submission 184629) | Methane-oxidizing microbial communities from mesocosms in the Hudson Canyon - EN1E Hudson Canyon (SPAdes) (version 2) | ecosystem: Environmental > Aquatic > Marine > Cold seeps | place... | reverse complement strand
GAAAGTTGTATTTGCAGAGCAATTAAAAAAAGAAATCTTAGCACAACACAAAATTGCAAGCTCTGCTGAACTCGATAATGAGATCAACACTACAAGTGGTTCAACTAAAGATGGGAATAACAGTGAAGTTATTTTAAATACCCGAAGTATTTCTGATCTTATTATTCACGGATTAACCAATAATAGAATTTGGATATTTTTAGGTGGTTTAGCGCCTTTCTTTGATGATTTTGGACGATATATTGTAGAATTTTTTGATGGTTTAGGAATAGATCTTGAAAAGTTTCTTACTTTTGCTGACAAACCCATGTGGCAAATAGGATTATATGCCGTTACGTTAACTTTTATTATTTTATTGCCTTTTACCCTTTTCTCTATCGCTGGTTCTATTATTACGTTTTACAACTACACATTAAGTAAAATCGGCGATCGTTATATAAGGCGCAGTGGTTTATTAACCAAATATGAAGTGATCATGCGGTTGTCACGCCTACAAATGGTAATCCGCCAGCAAGACTGGCTGGATGTGCTACTTAAGCGAATTAATCTTAAATTTGAACAAAGCAATAGTGCTTTAAATCAATATCAAGCGAATGCTGAAAATAGCCGTATAATTGTTCCTTCAATTAATCCTAGCGAGTGTTTGGCATTAATTGACGATGTTTATCCCGAAAATACAATGATGACTATTGATTATCAAAGCATAAGCAAGCGCTTTTTACTCCGTAATTTAGGCTATATTCTTACACCGATATTTATGTTATTTTCGATCTTTTTCATCATCAATGATAAAACAAACTTGTTAATGGCAATAATTCCTGCTTATTTATTTTTTAGCTTATTAATTTACATGCGTTGGCTACGTTGGGGATACGCTAAAGATGACAATTTCATTTATATACGTAAAGGCTATTTTGGCGTTGATTATTATTGTTTCCCCATATTTAAAACCCAACAAGTTCAATTTAAGCAAAGCTGGTTTCAAAAGCGCCATAAACTGAGCTCAGTGAGAATTGTGCTCGCTGCTGGTGCTCAAGACATTCCTTTTATAAAACAAGCGGTGGCTTATAGATTGCTCGATACGGCTATTTATCAAGTAGAAAGTAGCCGCAAGTCTTGGATGTAAGTGATAAATGAGCAGTGAAAAAATATTCATAATCGGTTTGCCTCGTACTGGAACAACGAGTATTTGTTCAGCAATGCTTGAACTTGGCTATAACGTGGCTCATACCGCTTATACGCAGAAAACTTTCGACAATGCACAAGTTATTGCTGACACACCAATTTTTACAGATTATAAACAATTAGACAGTTTTTACCCGAACAGTAAATTTATTTACTTATCACGGGGATCAGATAAGTGGATACCATCCATTAAACAGCTGTTACAACGCATGTATGTCAACGTCACCCGCGATGACGGTGGTTTCAATACTATTATTAAGCGTTGTTACCAAAAAACATTCTCCCCCTTTACCGTCGATAATATTGAAGATGATGAATTTTTAGCAGAATGTTATTTACAACATCGGAATGAGATTAAGCATTATTTTGCGGAACGATCACAAGACTTACTTACCATAGATATTAGTGCCAATGATAGTTACGAAAAATTACTGAGTTTTTTATCATTGCCATGTTTACATAAACAGAATAAATTTGAACAAATGAATAGTGGCGGAAAAGTTACTGCTTGGAAAGATTTAAAACATGTTAAGAAAGTAGAGTCGACAAAAAATGGTCGAATGAGTTTGTTAGATTATTCAGTGTTATTAGAAAAAGAATAAAAATATGCTGAGTTTTATAACAAAAAACTCAACATATTTTTATAAATGACACTTACAGTGCTTCAATCTCAGCAAGTGATTGACTGAATTCAGCCAAATCTAGCTCTAAATATTCGTTCTCTTCACCCTGACTTGATTCTTCTTGCCAGTTTATACCCACCATAACACCATCTTCACTTAAGTCTTCAAGCCAAAACTCTAACCAATCACTTAATGTGATTTTAACGGGTACGTACTGTTCCCATTCCTCAGTACAATGCTTTTGGGCAAGTTCTTGACTAGACCATAATGGCATTACCTCACTATTTTCAAAATTAATTGAATCAAGTACAACCCAGTCTTCACCTGATTTTTCTTGAAGTGCCCAAAACGATTGTGTGTTTTTTACGTCGACTAAAAAAGTGCTTAATATTGTTGAGTTCATGTTTATCTTTTTATCAATTAAGTTTGAGCAATAATGAATTATGTCATATTCAACCTGTATCTAAAATAACAATTCATTGTAAGTTTACAAAAAATAAGCAAGTATAAAACATAATTATAATAATAAAATTAAACACAATGACTGAACCTGTAATATTCAAGACATTAACTATTGATGAATTAGAGACAGGGATGTTTGTAACAACGATCATTATTAAAAATAGTAATAGCAAAGTTAAAAATCAAGGAAGAGTAAACTCTCAACGTACGATTGATTCACTTAAAAAACAAGGTGTAACTGAAGTCGTTATTAGATGCGACACTGTTGAGGATGACGCAGCAAATAATTCAATAAAAAACGACAATGACCTTCAAAAAGTTTCTCAAATAGAATCTACAGATGACAAACCTACAAATGCTAAAAAGAACTCTTCAAATGAAGCGTGCTCTGTAAGTGAAGAATTTACACGTTCATGTGAAATTTATGACAATGCGACTAAAGATATTCAAGATTTACTTAAAAGAGCACAAACTCAGCAACAGTTGTCACCTGAGGCTGTTAGCGCACTCGCAGGAGAGATCACCAACTCAGTAATTCGTAACGAATACGCGATTACCATTCTAACGCGCATTCGCCATCACTCGACTTATCAATGGGAACACGCGACTAATTGTGCGATATTAGTTTGTGGCTTTGCCCTATTCTTAGGTTTTAATAAAGATACCGCTCAGAAAATGACATTAGGCGCATTGTTACACGATATTGGTGTGGCAAAAGTATCAAAAGCGATTTTAGATAAACCGAGCAAGCTAACTAATAATGAAATGAGTGTAGTACAAAAGCACCTTGCTTGGGGCCATAAAATTTGTAAACGTGATGGCTTTGACGATCCAATTATTTTGGATATGCTGGTTAATCATCACGAACGTTTAGATGGCTCGGGTTATCCAAGAGGCCTTGAAAAAGAAAAAATTTCTAAACTTTCTCGTATTACCGCAATTATTGATGTTTATGACGCAATGACCGGCGATAAAATGCATAAAAAAGGCGTTCAACCTATTATTGCGCTAAGACATTTATTGGGTAAAAGTGAACAATTCGACCAAGAACTCGTACAGAAATTCATCAAATATGTAGGGGTTCATCCAGTAGGTTCACTCATTGAGTTGTCCAATGAGAAGTTAGCAGTAGTCGTTGAAGGTAACCGCGCAGAACCACTAAAACCTAAAGTAAAAATATTTTATAGTCTTAAACTACAACAATATATAAATCCTAAATCTTGCGACTTAGTAAGTGATCCTGCCAGTATTGTTTCATCCATTAGAGCAGATGATCATAATATAAATAGTAGCAAGGTAATTAGAGACATAATTTCTTAATTAGCTAAGACATGCTTGATAATTAGATACGGTTTTTCGGGCAAAAAAAAGCCGCGTTAAATAACGCGGCAAAAAACATTTGCAAGGGAATGACAAAAGTTGGGATTTAAGAGCAACGCCCTTAAGAACTAGAGTAATTATACTATTTATTTTCAGTTTGTAAAGGTGTTATGTAATATAATTACATAACATCCGTTTATTTATGTCAAAATCTTAAAAAAGAAGATAAAGATACGTAAAAAACGTTATTAAATTTCAACACTGTAATAAATAGCAATAACAAGTATAAAAATCATTTTGGAAAACTTTTCATTGAACAATAAAAAGCCGAGCATATAATGCTCGGCTTTTCGGTGAAACATCTATTTTTAACTAAATGTTTAAGGTGTCATTTCTTCTTGATCAGAACCTTCTTTCTCTATCACTTCAGGTATTAAGTCTTCTTTAGAAATACCAAAAGCTAATGCAACAGAACTTGCAACATAGATAGATGAATACGTACCAACAAACACACCAAACAATAACGCCGTTGCGAAACCATGAATAAGCTCACCACCTCTAAAGAATAGCGCGGCTAATACTAATAGCGTTGTTATTGAGGTTATAAAGGTACGACTTAAGGTTTGCGTTAAAGAGATATTGATAATTTCTGCAGGGCCGCCTTCTCGTATTTTCCGAAAGTTTTCTCGAATACGATCAGATACTACAATAGTATCATTTAACGAGTAGCCTATTACCGCGAGTATTGCGGCTAAAACAGTAAGGTCAAATTCAAGTTTCAGCGCTGAGAATAAACCAAGAGTCAACAATACATCATGGAATAACGCAAAAACTGAACCTAAAGCAAAGCGCCATTCAAAACGAAATGCAACGTAAACCAAGATACAAATCAAGGCAGTTAGCATGGCTAAGCCGCCCTGCTCTGCTAGATCATCACCGACACTGCCGCCAACAAACTCTATACGACGCATTTGCATTGCCTGGCCCGTGCCTTCTTCTAAAGCACTCATTACTTCGTTACCCAGCATTTCAACTTTAACGCCTTGGCGTTCAGCTAAGCGAATAACCACATCACGGCTACTTCCGTATAACTGCACAACGGCGTCGTCATAACCATTACTGTCGAGTACTTGACGGATTTTAGTTAAATCAGCTGCTTCTTCAAAGCCAACCTCAATTAAGGTGCCTCCAGTGAAATCTAAACCTAAACTTAATTTATTTGTCGATAATGAATATATTGAAGCAAGCATCAATATAATACTGAATATCATTGCCCCCTTTCTATAACTCATAAAGGCGACAGTTTCTTTTAATTTTAAAATTTGCATAATTTACTTCGCCCTATATTGGAAGTTTATCGAGACGTTTTCCGCCCCAAACAGCATTTACGACCGTACGTGTACCAACAACCGCTGTAAACATTGAGGTAATAATACCAATTGATAATGTTATAGCGAATCCCTTAATAGGACCGGTGCCGATAGCATACAAAATAAGCGCTGCAATTAGCGTGGTAATGTTTGCATCAATAATGGTTGAAAATGCCGCATCATAACCTTGGTGAATAGCTTGTTGAACCGACTTACCTTCGCGAATTTCTTCGCGAATACGTTCAAATATCAATACGTTAGCATCAACAGCCATACCAACAGTTAGAACAATACCTGCCATACCAGGTAACGATAACGCTACACCAGGAATTAAAGACATCACACCAATAATTAAAATTAAGTTAGCACCAAGCGCTAAATTGGCTACTACGCCAAAAGCTCGGTAATAAATCATCATAAAGATGAAAACTAAACCAAACCCCATCATAATTGCTTCGAAGCCTAATCTAACATTTTCAGCACCAAGTGTTGGGCCGACAGTTCTCTCTTCAACAATTTGAATAGGCGCAACTAATGCACCAGCACGAAGTAATAACGCTAAGTTATGCGCTTCACTTTGACTGCCTGCACCGGTAATACGAAAAGATTTACCAAGACGTGCTTGAATGGTTGCCACTGAAATAACTTCTTCAATTTTTTCAAAAATTGTATTACCTTCAGCATCTTTACGTTCTGTCGGCTTGTATTCAATGAATACAGTTGCCATTGGCTTACCAATGTTACTTTTGGTACCGTTTGACATTTTCCCGCCGCCAGCAGAATCCAAAGAAATATTAACCTGTGGACGGCTGTATTCGTCGAAGCTAGAACCGGCATCAACGATATGGTCACCTGTTAGCATCACACGTTTTTTCAACAATACTGGCTTACCGTCACGTTCATATAATAATTTTGAACTTGCCGGTACTCTGCCATTTAGTGCAGCACTTAAATCGCCTTCAGTATCAACCAGTCTAAATTCAATGGTTGCCGTAGCGTTTAGAATTTCTTTTGCTTTGGCTGTATCTTGAACACCCGGTAATTCGATGATTATATGCTTTTTACCTTGGCGTTGAACAAGCGGTTCTGCAACACCTAATTCGTTAACACGGTTACGAATAATGGTAATGTTTTGCTGTAAAGCATATTCACGAATTTCTTTAAGTTTTTGATCCGTCATTTTTGCTGATAACGTTAAGTTACTCGCATTATCTGTCATCAAAAAGTCACGATAACGCTTCTTTAAGAAATCATGTGCTGCTGTCATGTCTTCAGCGTTACGGAATTGAACGTTAATCGAATCGTTCGATTTTTTCACACTACGATAGCGAATTTTTTCACCACGTAAATCTGTTCGGAAGTCTCCAACCAAGCCGTCTTGTGCTTTCACAATGGCTTCGTTCATATTTACTTCCATTAAGAAACTAACGCCACCACTTAAATCTAAACCTAACTTCATTGGTGTGCCACCAATATTTGCTAGCCATGCAGGCGTTGCAGGCGTTAAGTTCAAAGCAACAGAGTACTTGTCACCTAAGTTATCATCAAGTAAGTCACGGGCCCTAAGCTGTTGTTCTGTATCAGTAAATCGTACTAGCAACTGATCATTATCAAGCACTATACTTAGAAATGAAATGTTCCCGGCAGTCAATTGACTTTTTACGTTATCAAGAGATGCAAGGTTAACTTCCACCCCACGAAGACCTGAAATTTGTACCGCTGGATCTTTACCATATATATTAGGCAAAGCAGACAAAGCACCAAAGGCTACTATAAATAGCACCATCAGTGTTTTCCATAAGGGGTATTTGTTTAACACAAGTTCATCCTTTTTATTAACTTTATTTTAAGAAACTGAAGGCTAGCAATGGTGCTGTATATTCAGACCAAAACCAGCCCATCAGAACTTACAATTACAATGACTTCATTGTGCCTTTAGGCAATACTGCATTGATTGCAGCTTTTTGAAGAACTACTTCAGTACCTTCAGATACACTCACTACGATGAAATCTTTCTCATCTGAAACCTTCACGATTTTACCAACAATACCGCCTTGCGTTAATACTTCATCGCCTTTTGATAATTCTGACATTAATCCTTTATGTTCTTTTACACGCTTAGCTTGCGGGCGGTAGATCATAAAGTAAAAAACTAAACCGAAAACCGCTAACATGATCAACATTGATGTGCCATCAGCACCTGCTGGTGCGCCTGCTGCTGCGTGTGCTTCATTGATAAATAAACTCATAATTTCCTCTGATTTTTATTGTTAATAAATGGATGATTTTTTAATTCTATAATAGCTATTTTAATTCTGGAACGGGTAAATCACGTAGCGCATAAAATTCGCTAACAAAGTCATCTAACTTACCTTGCTCTATCGCTGTACGCAATCCTTTCATAACTCGCTGATAAAAATGCAAGTTATGCAGTGTATTTAATTGTGAACCGAGTATTTCATTACACTTATCTAAATGATGCAAATAAGCACGTGAATAGTTTTTACACGTATAACAATCACATTCACTGTCTAATGGGCTAGTATCTGTCTTATGGCTAGCATTACGTATTTTGATAACACCATTGGTAACAAATAAGTGACCATTTCGAGCATTACGCGTTGGCATCACACAATCAAACATGTCTATACCACGACGAACACCTTCTACGAGATCTTCAGGCTTTCCAACACCCATAAGATATCGGGGCTTATTTTCTGGGATCAAGGGGGCGGTGTGATCAAGAATGCGGATCATATCTTCTTTAGGTTCACCTACCGATAAACCACCAATCGCATAGCCGTCAAACTCAATAGCTTTTAAGCCATTAACGGAAACTTCACGCAAGTCTTCATACATGCCACCCTGAACAATACCAAATAAAGCAGAAGTGTTGTCGCCATGGGCATCTTTAGATCGCTGCGCCCAACGAAGTGATAACTCCATAGAGCTTTTTGATTCTTCATGTGAAGCTGGGTAAGGTGTACATTCATCAAATATCATTACAACGTCTGAATCTAAACTACGTTGCACTTCCATTGAACGCTCAGGTGTAAGCATGATTTTGTCACCGTTGATAGGCGAGTTGAATCTAACTCCTTCTTCAGTGATCTTACGCATTTTACCTAAACTAAAAACCTGAAATCCACCTGAATCGGTAAGAATAGGCTTATTCCAGTTGATGAAGTTATGTAAACCACCAAACTGTTCAATAATTTCAGTGCCAGGGCGAAGCATGAGATGAAAAGTATTTCCGAGAATAATTTCAGCACCCGTCGCTTCAACTTCTCCCATTTTCATACCTTTAACGGTACCGTAAGTTCCAACAGGCATAAAAGCAGGTGTTTCTACTGTGCCACGGTCAAACGTTAAACGCCCGCGACGTGCTTTGCCGTCAGTATTGAATAATTCATACTTCATCTTGCTTTTTGCTGGTTTAGTCACTGGTTCTGTTGTTTTATCTGTCATTTCAGACTTTCTCCAAACCCTCTAGCGAAACAGGCTAGCGGTTGTTTATTGTAAATAAATGTTTATCTTATTAAAGCTAATTACTGCTCTATATCTTAATTTCTATTTTTTCTAATCTGTTTTTTGTTTATCTTTCTTAGTTAATAGCATTGCATCGCCATAACTGAAAAAACGATATTTTTCTTTCACTGCATGTTGATAAGCCTTCATCATATGATCGTAACCTGAAAATGCACTGACTAGCATCAATAGTGTTGATTCAGATAAGTGAAAATTTGTGATTAATGCATCAATTACTTGAAACTCGTAACCTGGAGTAATAAAAATATCCGTATCACCGTAAAATGCAGCTAGCGGTAACTTTTGCTCTTTAGCAACTTTAGCCGCACTTTCTATTGACCGAACAGATGTGGTGCCAACAGCAATAACTCGTCCGCCATTCGCTTTAGTATTTGCTATTTGTTGAACAACGTTCTCTGATACTTCAACATATTCAGAGTGCATAATATGGTCAGCTATTTCATCCACTTTTACGGGTTGAAAAGTGCCTGCTCCAACATGCAAAGTAATAAAAGCAAGTTCAACACCCTTAGCTTTTATTTGTTCTAATAAGTTTTCATCAAAATGTAAACCTGCTGTTGGTGCAGCAACTGCACCAGGTTTTTCATTATAAACTGTTTGATATCTTTCTCGGTCGCTGTCTTCATCAGGGCGATCAATATAAGGCGGTAAAGGCATATGCCCTATTTCTTCTAGCATTGACAGTACAGATTGTTCGCCCTGTATTTCAATTTCAAACAATGCACCATGGCGGCCTAACATTGTCGCGGAAACTTTGTCTTCTAGTGTTATTTGATTCCCCACCTTTAGTGCTTTGCTCGCACGCACATGAGCAAGGAAGCGCTTATCATCAATGATTCTCTCAACTAGCACTTCAATTTTACCACCGCTTTCTTTTTGTCCAAACATACGCGCAGGTATAACACGTGTATTATTAAAAATGAGCAAATCGCCAGTATTAAGTTGTTCAACAATATCAGTAAATCCAATATCTAAGATTTCACCACTGTTACCTTCAACAGACATTAAACGACTTGAAGTACGATCCGGTTTCGGATATCGGGCAATAAGTTCTTCGGGTAAATCAAAAGAAAAGTCAGCTACGCGCATGTGGATACCAATTCAAACTACTATTTTAAGGAATAAAAAACGCGTAATTTTAGTGTTCAGCGCTAACAATAGCAAGTAATAACGCCCATACAGCAGTAATAAAGGATGAATGAAGGTTAAATAAAAAATGGTTAAGTATTTACCTTGTTTATAATCATCATTTTGGAAACTTTATCTACCCTTATTGACAATTTATCGTATGCTGAAATCATCAATAAATTTTTAGTTGAAAATATCATGAATAATATTGCTTTTGCCATCGCTAAAACTATTCTTAATGGTTTTGAACGCCACATTTATCTTTTCAGTGAAATAACCCAGTCAGCCAAACAACGCTTCGAACTTTGCCAATGGCAATCAGTACAAGATGCAGCAAAAGCACGAACCGACTTTTATGATAAACGTGTAGAAGAAACACTTAAAACCATTAAAAAAGACTTTTTTGTATCCAAGCTCGATGAACTTTTATGGCAAAACGTAAAAGTGAGTTACATGGAGCTACTAAAAGTACACAACCAACCAGAACTTGCTGAAAGTTTTTATAATTCTATTTTTTGCCATTTATTCGAACGTAAGTATTATCACAATGCTTTTATCTTTGTCGAAAGTAACGTTGAACAAATAGAGAATATTTCGAGTCATATCATCTATACACGTTATTCTCCAAGCGAATTAGGACTTGAACAAACCATTGCTACGATCATGAATAAAGCGGAGTTCAACTTACCCTTCGTTGATTTAGATAGGGATATTAAAAGTCTCATTAAATCTTTTCGTAAACACGCGCATAAAACACGTTATGAACTGAGTGAATTAAAATTCGATATTCTAGACTTTGTCTTTTTTCGTAACAAAGGTGCCTATATTATTGGCAGAGTCATATCTCCAGGAGGAGAAACCCCTTTTATTGTGCCTATTCTTAACACTGAAAAAGAAGGGGATGACGCTGGGATATATATTGATGCACTATTGACCGAAGGGGCTAAGATGGCGGTGGTATTTGGCTTTGCCCGTGCTTACTTTTTTGTTGACTGTCAGCACCCTTTTGCCTTAGTTCAATTTTTAAAACGTTTAATCCCTCATAAAACCTTGGCCGATCTATATTCTGCCATTGGTTTCCATAAACAAGGCAAGACGCAATTTTATCGTGATTTTCTTAATCACCTAGACGCTAGTGACGATAAATTTGAATTAGCAGCCGGTATTAAAGGCATGGTAATGTCAGTATTTACTTTACCTTCATATCCATACGTATTCAAAATTATAAAAGACAAATTTGCCCCTAGTAAAAACATGACGAAGAAAGATGTTAAAGGTAAATATCGTTTAGTTAAACTACACGACAGAGTTGGCCGCATGGCTGATACCATGGAATATTCCGAAGTTGCCTTTCCAAAAGACCGCTTTAGTGAAGAGCTTTTAAATGAACTCCTCAATGTAGCTGAATCTATTATTCGTTTTGAAGGCGAATTAGTCATTATCAAACATTTGTATATTGAACGTCGGATGACCCCCCTGAACCTATACCTAGCTAAAGCTAATGATGATGAAATAGAAGAAGCTATGTACGGATATGGTAGAGCGATAAAACAACTTATTGCTGCCGATATTTTCCCCGGCGACATGCTACTGAAAAACTTTGGTGTTACACGCCACGGACGCGTTATTTTTTATGATTACGATGAAATCACTTACATGGACGAAGTTAATTTTAGAGTAAAACCCGAAGCAATTACCGAGGAACAAATTTATGCTGCCGAGCCTTGGTACTCAGTTGCACCCGGAGATATGTTTCCAGAAGAGATTGCAACATTCGCTCTAGCAAATAATAAGTATAGAAATGCATTTTTACTTCATCATGCTGACTTATTAGAAGCCAGTTTTTGGCAACAATGTCAGAAAAATGTCGCAGCAGGTAAGTTTGAAGACGTATTTCCTTATCCCATCGCATTAAGGTTTTGTAATAACTAAATGTATTAATAACTTTGGGGTTATTATTAAAATTAGGATAAGTGCCATTAAAACCAGCGCAATGTTGATATTTTGAGCGATGAGATGTTTATTTTGCTTTATTTCACTTTAGCGCTTTACCTTTGCAATTGCTTGGGTATAATTCGAATCCGTTGCAGGGGTGTAGTTCCAATGGTAGAACAGCGGTCTCCAAAACCGATGGTTGGGAGTTCGAATCTCTCCACCCCTGCCAACTTTCTAGCTAGTTCTAGCAAATTTCAATAAAACCAAACCAAATCAAATATAAAACCCAGACAATATAAAAATTAATTATTTTGCACATTAGTACACGTTTTTTCTTTCTGTTAGGTGAAGTAATGAAAATATAAACTATAATATATTCATTCTTTTAAATAATACTGAACTGGAATAATTTGACTTTAATTAATGCTGTAACCCTATTCAAATATCCATTCTTATTATTGTTTATATTATCTTTTATAATATCTTCTGCACTTGGCGCAGAAGTCAAAACCGAACAAGAAATATATAAACGCTACCAAGCTATTCGTAGTGATGATTCAATATCTCGCAAAGAAAAATACAAGCTTTTTAATCAATTGCTTAATCACGCTGTATCAATTGAAAACCCTTTATATAATGCTCTAATCATTGACCGTTTACTCTACAGAGCAAAATCAAAAATGGATAAAGGTAAAATACTTGAATGGGAAGTAAAATATAATGAAGCGATTAGCCTATTAAACACTGAAACATCGTTACACGTCCTTAAAATTTTAGCGAATAAAGGTAAAATTCATGCATTACAAAATGAACAAAAACATATAGCTGCACTTCAAGTTGCCTTAGAAACACTCCAAGAAATTAAAAACCTACCCATCGAAAAAACAGAAGCGGTTATTAATGGTGAAATTTATATCACTCATTTAGACGTAGCTGAATTCAATAACTTAGCAGGAATATCTTACTTTTCCATCGGTGACTATGAGCATGCACAACAATACTTTTTAACGAGTGTACACTTGTATGAGGAATTAAAAGCGTTAAAAGGCGTAGCTGCCACGCTAAATAATTTATCTCTGATCAGCTGGGCGCAAAAAGACTTTAATGCCGCATTAAAATACCTTGAGAGACCTTTAAAAATATCACTGCAGTTTAGCGACAGTGCATATTACATCATGTACATTTCAAACACGGGTATTTATTATACAGAACTCAAACAGTTCGATAACGCTATTTTGTCATATAAAAAAGCGATTAATCATCCTGAGAGTAAATCATTTCCTAAAGAAACGTTAGGCGCCATTATTGGCCTTGCTGAAACTTACATCATGATTAATGAGCTTACTTTAGCAGAAAAATGGCTAAAAGAAGCTTTGCAATTAAGCGCTACAACAGGAAATAAAAGATCAGAAATTAGTGCTAAAGGTTTTATAGGAGATATTTATCTGCTACAAGGCAAACACGCCGAAGCGTTATCTATTTTTGAACAATCATTACTCTATTACCAAAATAACAAACTGCAAAGGTTCGAAGCAGAAACCTATAAGCGCATCAGTAATACATACAAAGCAATGGAAAAATGGAAATTAGCCCTAGAATTTTATAATCAATATACATTATTAATTAACAAACTTAATAGCGATGCTCAGAAAAATTCAGTCAATGTATTACAAGCTCAATATAAAGCTGAAGTAAAACAAAAACAGATCACATTATTACAAGCTGAAAACCAATTAAAAACACTAGAATTTGAATCTGCAAAAATCCAAGGTATCGTTATATTGATCGTGAGCACCTCGGCTTTAATCATTATATTACTCGCCGTTAGTCGATACTACAGTCGAAAAGAACAAATAAAGTTAAGGGTTCATAATAAAGAGATTAGAGCGAGTGAAAAGCAACTCATGTTGTTATCAATAGCATTTAAAAATACTTCTGACGCCGTATGGATAGCCAATAAAAACTTTGAAATCGAGGCTGTAAATAATGCTTACGTGACACATACCCATAAA
>Ga0209495_1002051_pt1 | contig 13584 bp, 10 predicted proteins | sample EN1Hudsemesocosm_FD_184629 | JGI IMG/M metagenome (GOLD analysis project Ga0209495, IMG submission 184629) | Methane-oxidizing microbial communities from mesocosms in the Hudson Canyon - EN1E Hudson Canyon (SPAdes) (version 2) | ecosystem: Environmental > Aquatic > Marine > Cold seeps | place... | reverse complement strand
TCTGGGGACGCCATATAATTAAAGGTGTTCAGGATTTCATGGAATTACCTTTACCTCTGAGGTGTCGTTTGAAATAATTTTTAGTCGATCATTTTGTAATAACTGGCAGTCATTGCCGTTTTTATTCGGCATAAAAAAACCTCATTGCGAGAGAAATAAAGTGAAGTACGCCTGGATAAGACAACATAGCTCAGACTATTCCATTACAGCCTTATGAAGATTTCTCGCAGTCGCTATTATCACTGGCTTATTGCACCAAAGACAAAACGAGAAAAAGAAAATGAACAGTCAACTTAGAGATACAAAGGACGAACTGGAACTCCATTACTCGTTCCGTAGAAGAGTGAATTGGGTGACAGAGCGTCCCTATATTTCACGAACTAGGATGGGGCGCTTACCCTAGCTTTTTCAGTTGCACGCACTAAATCTGCTAATGTCTCTACTTCCATTTTGCGCATAATTCGAGATCGGTGTGTTTTTATCGTGTTTTCACTTATTTTAAGGTCAAATGCAATTTGTTTATTCAACTGACCGACCGAAACAAGCGTCAAAATTTCACGTTCACGCAAGCTTAACGATTTGATGCGCTGTTTAATTTCTTTTATTTCATGTTGCTCAAGTTTAGCCCGTTTATTCTGCTCAATAGATTGATGGATGGAATCTAATAATTCTTGGTCTTCAAAGGGTTTCTGTAAAAAATCGACAGCACCTGCCTTCATCGCTCTAACGCTTATGGGGACCGTGCCGTGCCCTGTGATAAATATGATTGGAATGATGATGTCTCTTTTTACAAGCTCAGCTTGAAGGTCAAGTCCACTTAGCCCAGGCATGCGAATATCTGATACTAAACAACAAGGGCTATCAGGTAACTCAATATCAAGGAATGCTTGCGCAGATGCAAATGTCTTTACAGTAAGTCCTACCGATTTTACCAAATACTCAAGAGAGTCTCGGATAAGCTCATCATCATCATCAACAATAAAAACTATTGCTTCTTTAGTTAAAGTCATTTTTTATCATCCTCACAAACAGGTATGCTAAATGAAAAGGTGCTACCCATATCATCGTTATTTTTAGCCCATAATCGACCACCATGATCTTCAATAATAGAACGGCTAATAGATAAACCTATGCCCAACCCCTCAGCTTTAGTTGTATAAAATGCATCAAATAAACTATCTGCTTTTTGTTCATCAATTCCAGTACCAGTGTCTCGTATAGAGAGGGTGATAAAGCTTGTATTAGTTTGCAAGGCTAAAATGACTACTTCTGCATAGCTACCATTTTTACCCGTGGTTGCCTCAATAGCATTCAAGACTAAATTAAATAATACTTGTTGTAGCTGGATTCGGTCACCGAAGATAAGGGGTAAATCTAGTGTCACCTCACTTTTTAGTGAAACACCTTGTTCTTGTGCTTTACTAGCTGCAAGGGCTATTACCTCTGCGACAAGCTCTTTAGCCTTAATAGATGAGTGTTTGAACGGTTCCTTTTTCAAAGACATACGTATGCGCTTAATAACCTCTTCAGCACGTCGGTTACCTGCAACAATTCCAACTAAAGCTTTATGGGCTTCAGCAGGTTCGGCAGGATCATTTTCAAGAAAACGTTGCGCGGCTTGTGCATAGCTACGGATAGCAGATAGAGGCTGATTAATTTCGTGTGCTAAGGATGCCGCAATTTCTCCCATTGCCAGCACCCGTGATATATGAGCACGTTCATCACGTAGTTTTTGAGCTTCCTCTTCGGCTTTTCGGCGCCGTTTATGTTGAACCAGCAAGCCAGCCATTGCAAGGGCCTGCATTAAAATTATGATGATTACACCCACTATTTTCCATTGGTGTTCTTCCCAAATGGATAGTTCACGGTAACGGACAATACTATTAATTGGAAGTCGGTTCTCATCAATAGACCAGCGTTTGAGCTGTCGCCAATCAAACATTGCTTGGTTTCCCTTATCTATATAGTCTAAATTAGCTAAAGACTCTCCTGCTAATATTTTTATGACCATTTCAGCATATTTCTTTCCCTGATAACTGGCACTAAGAAGATTGCCACCCACAATACCATACCCTAAATAAGTATCTACCATAGCAAACGTCGGCGCATTGGCTTGTTCTGACACTTCAATTATGACATCACGTGGAACAAAAGACTGTCCGCTGACATCACGAAATAATGAGATAAAGAAAATGGCAGAATCTTCAGGTAAGCTCGCTACCTTTAAGAGTAAATCTTGCTTAGTATATCCATCAATATAATGTATGACATAGTGATTTTCAAAGCCTGCTAATGCCTTAATCGCCAATTTTTTTAGATTTTGATCCATCATTGAAACACCTGAAATAACAAACAAGTGTTTGGTTTTTGGCAGTAAATCATGAATAAGCGCACCAGTCTTTGCAAAATCAATCCCCCACGTCATAGAGGTCATGTTCGGTTTCAGTAACCCTTGTTTATCAGTATTAATTAATATCACAGGCGTGTCGTCGAATAGTAAGCTCCCGTACTCAATCATTAAATCTACTGACTCAGCGCCCAAAACAAGTACTATATCCATTTTTTTCTTACTGTATTTATAGCGATATAAATCAATTGCTTTAGCACGGTAAGCTTTTTCTGGAAATCTTGATTGATCTGCATACTCAACATTAAATTCAAGTGCTGAACCAAACTTTTTGCTTAAAGCAGTACGCATACTTTCTTCAAGGTGATAGGCCCACGGCATACCCTGTTTAAAAATAAATATGGCTAACACCTTTTTTGGTGACGAGTTTACATCCTGTGAAAATAAAGCTGTTGTTCCTCCTAAGGAGATAATACTCAGGGCAAGAAAAACTTTAAGGGCTTTGGCTACTTTCATTGATTTTTTATCTTAAAAAATAGTATATAGGTGCATAGCGAACTAAGTACCAAGGGAAAAATTAATTTAACATTTTGTAGGGTGGGGAGAAGGATATAGTGTTTCTCTTTTTTGGCTCGTAGTGAAACCAATCAACCTTGTATAGTACCCCAAGAAGTCCAGGCAATATACGAGCTTATGCGCATGGTTCTTTCATGAAAAAATAATGGATTCACAAACCTTCCCCCTGATCTTTTAAAAAAATAATATTAAATTTTAGTCCTGACTAACACGGAGGCGGTTGATCCTATTCTTAATTTGACACCTTTAGGCAATTGATCAAGATGTATTTTTACGGGAATACGTTGTGCTAAACGTACCCATTCAAAGGTTGGGCTGACATTAGGCAATAAGTTATATCCCGTACTGCCATTGGATTGAGCAATCCCCCAGCCTAAACTATCAACAGTACCAGTAATCGGCTGGTCGGGATAGCTCATTAATGTGACCAATGCTGAATCCCCCGTGTGCATACCTCCAACTAAGGTTTCACGAAAGTAAGCATCAACCCAATAACTATTGATATCGACTAAGGCGAGTGCTGCCTTATTGGCAACGGCTTGACTGCCTAGCTGTAAGCTTAAATTAGTCACATATCCATCAACCGCGGCTCTCACTTGCGTAAATTCAAGGTTTAAGGCAGATTGATCTATGGCGGCTTTTGCAGCGCGTAAACGTGCATTTTCATCACCTGGCGCACCCAAATTAGCCTGTGCTTGGGCAAGATTGGCAATGCTTTGTAATAATGCGCTTTTCGCGGATATAAGTGCAGCGAGTGACTGCGTTTTATTGGCAGTCGCCACTTCATATTGCATTTTTAGATCGTCAAAGCGTTGTTTAGAAACAGTTCCCTTTGCAACCAGTATTTGATTGCGCAAGTATTTAGTCTTGGCTTCTGTAAGCTGAGATGTGGCGGCATCAACCAATGATTCTGCCTCTGAAATTGAGGCTTTAAATTGCGCCACACTCGCCGTCGCGGCATCTACTTGTTTTTCTAGCGCGGCAAGATTATCCAGTGTTTGGTCATAATTAGCATGCGCTTGATCCAAGCTTGCCTTAAAAGTACGTGGATCAATGACAAATAATAAATCGCCTTGTTTAACCGCTTGATTATCTTTAATCGGTAATTTAATAATTGGTCCTGTGACCCGTGGTGTTACCTGAATAACATAAGCCATCACCTGACCATTGCGTGTCCACGGATTGCTTAGGTAATCTTGGTATTTCAAAAATACGACCACTACCGCGATTAAAACAATGATAAAAGTGCTTAGGTATTTTAAATAGCGCGTCACAAATTAACCCTTAATAACAAACGTTGCATAAAAAACGGTATAAATAACAATCAATGCTATTAATACCATTGGAGGATAAGCAAAATACTTAGATAAGCGATAGCGATTGAGTAAGTGCGTGGTGAGCAAGGCAGATGCAAAACCCAAAATACCCGCAATTAATAGAGGTGGCATATAAGCCCCTCCAATGACAAATTCATAAGGCATAGTCTTCATCATTTCTTAAAATCTATCCTCATGCCACTGCTCCCAGTTAATTAGTTGTGCATAAGAGGAATACTCCAATATCGCATCAGAAACCCCTTGATAAGCTCCCAGTAAATAGTAAAAATTTTCTTTCTCCACACGGCTTAAGGCTACATCATTGCTTTGATTCAAAAGTGTTGCAATACGCAGTTCAAATAATGCCATCGTTTCTGCCATTTGCTGCTGCCACCTCGCGTGATGATTTAATGCAGGGTAATCAGTAAGGCTTTGAAAGGTCTCTTGTAAGCGGGTACGCCAGATATGACCATCAGCAAGTAACTCATCAAGTAAGAGCTGTGATTGTGGATTTGCACGTGCCTCCATTAAAAACTGTAAACGTAAACTTAGCATCTGAATAGCGGTGTTCATACTGTGTAACTGCTCGCTAGAGGCTCCCACTTGCTCAGTGTTAATGAAGCGACTACGTTGTTCAATTTTTTTGGGTAACGTTTTTAAGTCTTGTAAATAAAAATCTTTTCTTTTACGCAGCCAAAAAGAGCGCGTTGGCTGTTGCCCACTGAATTGACTATTCATTAAAAACTCACTGCGCTGGAAAAAACGTTTGAGTAAGCGCGAAAAAGCACGTTCAGGGCGGGGTGAAAAAGGGACATGTGCCACTATAAATAAAATCACAAAGATAATCGAAAAGGCAAGAATCCAATTATAAACAGCTAAAATATTATAAGTTTGTTGGTTATCAATCCCTAATATAGTGACAATCATAGATAAACCAGCGGCTCGTCCTAAGCCTTGTTGCGGTGTCGAATATAAATAACAGATGATAAAAGTGGTGATAAATAGCAAACTGCCTAAGCCGATAAAACTAGTGAGATAAGGCATCCAAAAAGTATATACCAGACTCGCCATGACTAAGCTCAACATAAAAGGAGCAACAATAGAGGAGACTAACATGACTGGGTTTGCTGATAAGACCATGCCCAGAACACCTGAAAAAATGACCAAGACAATACCACCAGGAACAGCATCCACATAAATAAAAATAAGATAGGCAAGCCACAAACTCGCCATCACTTGTAAAACACCTGCGCAACGTTCTATATCAAGAGTTGGCAAGGAGCTCGGTGTATGCGGGTATCTAATGGCATTAGGTTGCTCCGCAAAGCCTTTAATATCGACAAGGTTTTGATATAAAGCTCTTGATAATTGCTCTAATTCACCTAACTGAGTTTGCGTAACTAAGACTGCCGCTTGCTGAAAAGCAGATAATTGATTAGTTTTCTGTTCATCAATAGCTAATACAATAGTTTGCAAAGCATGTGTTGGTGGCTGACCGTTTAATAAGGATTCAAGCTGCATAAATCGTTGTTCAATCTCTTGATTGAATTCAGCTAGATCAGGCATAATTTGATTGATATCCAGTGCTTGTATAATATATAAATTATCATGCCAGCGTTCCAACAAAATAGCTAAATCACTTAATTGGCTTTGATAAAGTCGCCATAAATGTTTAATTTCAGCAATTTCATAGCTATCCGTTTCAGCAGCAGCGCGTAATACTTCAAATTGAGCCTGTTGTTGCATCACTAGAGAGAATAGTTTCTTTGATTCCAGTGTATTCCCACGCCCCTGCATTAAAGCAAAATAAGCCTGATAAAGCGCGCGCTGACTCTGCTGTAATTGCTGTGTCAAAGTATGAAATTTGTCCACACTATTACTACGCCATAGCAATGCGGTAATCACAGAATAGACCAATATACCCAGTGTTGTTTCCTGAATGCGTAAAATGGCAAGGTCAAAGGCATGTACAGGGTTAGGTCCTGACTCTAATACAACAATAATGCACACATAACCTGCGGAAAACCAAAAATATTGATATTTATCGGTATTCATCATATAAGTACAAAAACCAATATACACGGACAAGCCCAGCATAAATCCCCAGCGGTCTTGTGGAAATAGTGCAATCAATGTCAGTGAAGCCGCCCCCGCAGCAAACGCACCTAACATTCGTAGTGCAGATTTATTAAATGATTGCCCACTGGTTGATAAGCTCACAAAAATAACAGCAAAGCCTGCCCACAGTGGACTATTCCAATCTTGAGATAAAGCAATACCATAAGCAATAGTCATTGCCAAGGCTGTTTTTATTGACTCTTTAGTGCGAAAAGAGAGCATTATTAAGAGAGAGTTAAATTTTAGTTTCGCTGTTTATATCCAGCGCCGAACTTGGCGGCAGTACTGAGTAAACTTTTCAGGGAATCGTTTTTCTAAAGCCTTTTCCTCAGGAATAATTTGGAAGCGCGTTATATATTGTTGAAAAAATACAATGATCAGTAGGCTAAAAAAACTGCCCAGCCATATAGCCCAGGTAAGTAATAAAAATATTAAGCCTATATACATAGGGTTGCGGGTGAACTGGTAAACCCCTGAGGTAACTAATTTTGATGCCATGTGTGGCTTATTGGGATTGCCCGTGGTTTTGGCAGTACGAAAGGAGCCACCTCCTGCAATATTGAAAAATAAGCCTAGTACAAGGAATAAGCCGCTAAGTTGCCACTTATAAACTAATAATGTTGTCGATACAGGTAATAATTGGGCAGTGATATAAATTAACAGCACACTGATCAACATTTGTAATGGCGGGTTTATTTTTAAATCAAGTGAATGTTTCATGGTATTTTTTTAGTCTAAAAATAATTAGGCTGTTTTAGTTTTATTGCCAATACGTTTTGCCAAGGGAAATAAAATGGATAAGCCGACTACAATGACCAATAAAGGCACAATCGCTGCCATGGGCTCATTGGCAAAGTTACTGCTGGCAACCAACATAGCAATCGGGGGGTTACGTAGGCCTGTACCAACGGACAAAATAATACGGGCATCCCGGTTTTTTCCTCCCGCTAAGTAACCAACTCCCATAGACCCTAAAAAGAATAAAAAGATGATGGGAAGAACCATGATATTACTAATAATTATTTCGCTATAAAGTACTAGCATAGCAACCACAAGTGTTAACACTAAGAGATTGGTTAAGAGAGCAGTCAACTTTTGTAGGTTTGCTGCAAACGTAACAAAATAACCCTTAATCAACAAGCCAATTAGCAATGGTATGAGCACTGTAAAAATTAGAGATTGTGCAATGCTCCATGGACTGACTGAGGCACCTGTAAAGAGGATAGGGATCGCTAATGGCATCAGAAAGATAGTTGCAATGACCAGTAGCAGCATTAATCCGACCCCACTACCCACCTGGCTTTTTGCCATGCTGACAATCATTGGAATAAATGGTGCTCCACCGCACAGGGCTAATAATATCAAGCCGATACGCACACCTTCGGTAACAGGTATTAGGGTAATAATGGCAAAGACAAATAAAGGCACCACTACAAAATTGGCAATGAGGGAAAGAATTACCATATTTACATTTTTAAACGGCTCAATAATTTGTGTAACAGTCAAGCCTAAGCCCATTGTTATCATGCTAAAGATGACAAAAGCAGGCATGGAAAAGCTAAACACTAATGCAAAAGTTTCATTCATTATTGGGGCTTAAGTGTGATGAAAAAGGCTTACAAGAAAATGACTCAGTAGAGGTAAAGCGTTACTGAGTCATTTGTTTAATAACTATTTAAGGTCGTAATCTGTCACAATTGGTTCTCTACCTTGGGTCTTGTCATTAAAATATTCATAAGCACAAACACCTAAAAAACCGCCAGAAATATTAAAGACTTGCCGGTAACCTTTAGCTTGTAATGCTAATACCGCATTGTAGGAGCGCTGACCCGAACGGCAATGCACATAAATAGGCTCATCTTTAGGAATTTCTGCGTCACGATCTCGCAATTCTGACAACGGAATAATATGAGCATTTTTAATATGTCCTTTATCATATTCATACATCTCGCGTACATCCAGAATATAAGCACCTTGCTTAACTAAATCGCGCACTTGACTCATGGCTACCTGCTTAAAAGAGCCATGTAAAATATTAGATGCCACATAACCTGCAAAATTCACAGCATCTTTTCCGGTGCCGAAAGGAGGGGCATAACATAGCTCAAGGTCACGTAAGTGCTCAACGGTTGCTCCAAACTTAATGGCAGTGGCGATCACATCAACACGCTTATCGACATTACCGTGGCCAATAGCTTGTGCACCTAATACGCGACCGGTAGGTTTCTCAAAAATAACTTTAAAACCTAAAGCTTCTGAGTGCGGCATAATTCCTACCTTGTCATAAGGAATGATTTCTACCCAATCATAGTCAATATTAAGTGTTTCTAAGGCTTTTTCATTGAGGCCAGTTGCAGCGGCATTATAATTAAACACTTTCACGACAGATGACCCAATATAGCCAGTATTGTTCACTACTTTGCCGTGAATATGATCTGCGACTGAGCGAGCTTGTTTTAAAGCTGGGCCTGCTAATGACAGTTTGAAATTATCTTGCGTTAAGATGTTATATACCTCAATCGCATCACCAACGGCATAAATATCAGGGTCATTAGTGAGGAAATTAGGATCAACTTTTATGGCGCCTGTTTTACCTAGCTCTAAGCCGGCTTGCTCGGCTAAAGCTGTTTCAGGTCGAATGCCGATAGACATAACGATGACTTCAGAAATAATTTCTTTGCCAGATTCTAAAATTACTTTATTGGTATCAAAAGAGGTGACTTTATCGCCAACGACTAGATCTACACCATTATCCATAATTTCTTTATGTAGAATTTGTACCATGTCATAGTCAAACTGACTGAGTACTTGTGGAAGTGCCTCAACCAAAGAGACTTGATGACCTGCTTCAATCAGGTTTTCCATGACTTCAATACCAATAAAACCACCGCCAATCACGGTAATTCTACTTGGGTTGACTTCGTGGATGAAGGTATTGAGTTTATCAATATCCACTACATTCTTAACCGTAAAAACATTAACTTTTTCAATGCCTGGGATAGGGGGAACAATAGCTCTAGCACCCGGCGAAAGAATTAATTTATCATACGATTCTTGGTAACTATCACCTGTTAGCAAATTTTTAGCGGTAATTTGCTTGTTGTCTCTATCAATAGATAGAACCTCAGTATTAGTGCGAGCATCAATATTATATTGACCTTTGAAAATGGTCGGATTCATTAAAATAAGGTCTTCTGCCTTTTTAATTTGACCGCTTAAATGATACGGTAAACAACAGTTTGAAAAAGACACGTCGCGGCCTTTTTCAAACATGATGATTTCATCTTCTTCGCCTAATCTTCTTAGTCTAGCTGCCGCCGATGCGCCACCTGCAACACCGCCTACTATTAAATATTTTTTGCTCATAATTTTATGTTTTTAACGTTGATTTGTGGGCTTTACCCTCATACCCCTTCAAGGGTATAAAAGACTTAATTGTTATTTCCCTATTTAGGGAAGTTAAATAGGGAAATACGTTTACTGTCTATTGATGTCGAAATAAAAAAATTATTTATCAGTTTCACCATTAAAAGCCTGTAAAGCATAAGCCTGCAACATACGTCCATGCCAGTAGGTTCCATTAACTCGCTTCTCTAATGCACTCGCTCCAGCACGGCCCGTATCCAAAGATATTATTGCGCTGACTTTATCGGGGTCTCCTGCTGTTTCAAGGTTTAAGTCAACAAATTGAATATTTCGATTCTGTAGCTCTTCCAATAGCATCTCTTTCGTTACCTCAGGAGGAAGATTGCTAATAATGACTTTCATAATGGGTTATTTTCCTTTTTTTATTTGAACTGACAAAATTCTTGTTTTCTAAACTTTTAAAAAAGCAGTTATTTTATTATTTACCCGAAAGGATTACTGGCACTGGAGCTACCTGCCAAATGTCTTGACAATATTCTTGAATAGCGCGATCGGAAGAAAACTTACCTATACGTGCAACATTGAGAATAGACATGCGAGTCCATAAATCCTGATCTTGCCAAGTTGCGCTGACTTGATCTTGGGCATCAATATAGGATTGATAATCCGCTAATAACAGATACTGATCCTGGTTTAAAAGTTCATTGACTAGCGGAAGAAATAGCGTGTTATCACCATTAGAAAAAACGCCTTCGCGAATTTGATCCAGTACCACTTTAAGCGTGGCATTATTTTCGTAAAATATATAAGGGTTATACCCTTGGGCTTTGTAATCACTTACTTCTGCTGCAGTTAGGCCAAATAAAAAGAAGTTCTCTGCGCCCACTTCTTCTCTAATCTCAATATTAGCACCATCCAGTGTCCCGATGGTTAGCGCGCCATTCATAGCAAACTTCATGTTTCCTGTCCCAGAAGCTTCCAGTCCAGCCGTAGAAATTTGTTCGGATAAATCGGCCATAGGGTAAACTCGATGCCCTAATTTAACATTGAAATTTGGAATAAATACGACCTTTAATCGCCCGTTAACATCCATATCATTGTTAACAACTTCTGCAACAGAATTAATCAATTTGATAATTAATTTGGCCATAAAATAGCCTGGCGCGGCTTTGCCACCAAAGACAAAGGTACGAGCGACAACATCGATTTTCGGATCTTGTTTAATGCGGTTATATAGAGTAATTATGTGTAAAACATTTAAAAGTTGACGCTTGTATTCGTGTAACCTTTTTACTTGTACATCGAAGAGTGATGTGGGGTCTAATTCCACACCTGTTTGTGCAAAGGCATAAGCGGTTTGTTCTTGTTTATTTTCCAGTTTTACTTGTCGCCACTGGGCAATAAAACTCGCATCATCAGCAAAAGCCTCCAGCTGTTTAAGTTGGCTCAAGTCGGTAATCCAACTCTCGCCAATTTTTTCAGTAATTAAAGCTGATAATCTTGGATTACTTAACACCATCCAACGGCGTGGGGTTACACCATTGGTTTTATTACTAAATTTTTCAGGAAAAAACTCATAGAAATCATGTAATACCGTCGCAGTTAACAATTTTGTATGTAATGCAGCTACACCATTAACAGCATGGCTACCCACGCAGGCTAAATTTGCCATCCGTACTGATTTTTCGCCCGACTCATCAATCAAAGACATTCTAGCTAAGCGCGCATTGTCATCAGGGTATTGACTACGAACTTTATCAAGAAAATGGCGGTTAATTTCATAAATGATTTCCAAGTGCCTTGGTAGTACACTTTGAAATAAAGGTAAAGACCATGTTTCCAATGCTTCAGGTAACAAAGTATGGTTGGTATAGGCAAATGTATGGCGAGTAATATTCCAAGCTTTATCCCAGCCCATGTCATGCTCATCCACTAGCAAGCGCATTAATTCAGCGACGGCAATGGAAGGATGGGTATCATTCAATTGGCCTGCAAATCGCTTATGAAAATTATCTAAAGAACCACCGGCTATTCCCAGTTGAATAAAAATCATGTCCTGTAAAGAACAGGAAACAAAGAAATATTGCTGCTGTAAGCGTAGGCGCTTACCTTGTTCGTGCTCATCATTTGGGTAGAGAACTTTGGTAATGTTCTCAGAGTCCATTTTTTCTTGCACAGCGCCCATGTAGTTGCCAGCATTGAAATCATGGAAGTCAAAGGATTCTGTTGCCTGTGCAGACCAGAGACGTAATAAATTAGCGGTATTGACTTTATAGCCTAAAATTGGCGTATCGTATGCAACACCTAACACGATATGGTTTGGTTGCCAGCGCACATGGAATCCACCCTGCTCATTCTCTATGCTCTCAGTATGGCCACCATACTTGACCTCATAAGTACGCTCAGGACGGTGTAACTCCCAAGGGTTCCCTAAGCGTAGCCATTTGTCTGTCGTTTCGACTTGCCAGCCATCGCTTATTTCTTGGCCAAAGATGCCGTATTCATAGCGAACACCGTAACCTATCGCAGGTATTTGCAAGCTCGCAAGTGAGTCGATATAACAGGCAGCAAGACGACCTAAACCTCCATTGCCTAAACCAGGCTCACCTTCTTGTTCAAGTAATTCTTCCAGAATTATGTCATTAGCAGCCAAAGCTTTTCGCATCGGCTCCACTAAATCAAGATTAATCAGATTATTATGTAAATGTGGCCCCAACAAAAATTCGGCAGAAAGGTAACAGACTATGCGGACATCATTTTTTATATAAGTTTCAATGGAATCAACCCAGCGTCGTAGTAATTGGTCCCGAACGGTATAAGCAACCGCTAGATAGTCATCATTCTTAGTATTGGTACCTGGGAATTTACCCTGTACATAGAGCATATTATCTGCGATGGTGCGAACTAAGGCAGGTACACTTTCGCTGGTGCGATCATTTTTAATGTGGGGTGTGTTTTTACTATGCTGCATATTAACTTCCTGTGTTATGACATAAAAATTACTGACTATATTGTAATCTTGGGTTAAACAGTTTTAAGGTGATTACAACTATTTCTGATACAGAATTAAGTTGTTATTTCACTCAGTTGGGGTGCTTTATTGTCAAAATAATAATGATTGTTATCATAAAACATACCCATATACTCTCTCCCAGATCTACAAGTTTTTTTTTAATATCAGCGTTATTCATATGATTTTCCTTTTAGGCCTGAGTAGTGACGTATAATTAGTCTAATGTTTTCGTATGGTGCTTTAGCCACATGCAATAAATTGTCTCTCTATTTTGTTAAATGATGAAAGTATTCACATTAAGCCTTTTTCCAGCTAAAGCCATCACGTGCTAGCAGTTCATCGGCTTCTTTTGGCCCCCAGCTACAGGCTGGGTAATGGGCGATGTCATTAGATGGTTGGGCTTGCCAAGCATCAAGAATGGGTTGTAACAACTGCCAACATACCTCAATATTATTCGCGTGTTTGAACAGAGTTACATCACCGCATAGACAGTCATAAATCAGTGTTTCATAGCCACTTGAAGAGGTTGACCTTGCAAAGTAATCGTTATAATCAAAGCCCATGCTTACTTGAGATATATTGAGTCCAATACCTGGTACTTTTGCGTTAAAGTCCATGCTAATGCCTTCATTTGGTTGGATGCGTATTACCAAATGGTTGGGAATCATATTTTTACGTCGTTCCTGATCACCACTGAACATTAGGTTGGGGCCCGGTTTATATTGGATAACGACTTCAGAGTAGCGTTCAGACATACGCTTACCAGTGCGTAGGTAAAAAGGTACACCAGCCCAGCGCCAAGAATCAATCATAAGCTTCATTGCGACAAACGTTTCGGTGTTTGAGTC
>Ga0209495_1002049_pt1 | contig 13594 bp, 12 predicted proteins | sample EN1Hudsemesocosm_FD_184629 | JGI IMG/M metagenome (GOLD analysis project Ga0209495, IMG submission 184629) | Methane-oxidizing microbial communities from mesocosms in the Hudson Canyon - EN1E Hudson Canyon (SPAdes) (version 2) | ecosystem: Environmental > Aquatic > Marine > Cold seeps | place... | reverse complement strand
AAATAGGCACACAAACATCTTCTGTAGCACCTGGGTACACAGTTGACTCATAAATAACAATATCATCTTGCTTTAAATATTTAGCCACTAAATGAGTTGCAGAAATAACAGGGCTCAAATCAGGTGATTTACTACCATCAATTGGCGTAGGCACAGTCACTATATAAATATTTGCATCGACTAATAAATCTGGATTATCCGTACAACTTAATAAACTGGCAGACGCCAACTCTTCATGTGTTGTCTCTAAAGTTGAATCAATACCCGAATTTAATTCACTGACCCTAGACCTATTAATATCGTAGCCAATTGTATTTATCTTTTTACCAAACTCGACTGCTAACGGTAAGCCGACATACCCTAAACCAATAATTGCTATTTTTTTCATAACTTAATTTTAACCTATTATTTTTGCAGGTACACCGCAAACTGTTTTATTGTCAGGAACATCCATTAAAACAACAGACATAGCCCCGACCTTTATATTATTTCCTAACTTTATTTTACCCAGTAATTGAGCATACGCTCCCAGCTCAACCGAGTTACCTAAAACAGGAACATCATCTGTATTATGTCGATTACCAATAGTTACTCCCTGCCTAAAAGTACAGTATTCACCTACGATAGTACTTTTATGTAAAAAAATATTCCCGAAATGATAGATTCTTAACCCCCCGCCAATACAGGCTGACTTAGGAATACTAACGCCTATAAGTACTTCAATAAAATGAAATATTAACCAATATATTTTTATATGAATTTTTTTATACCACCCGGGCTTTAATAAATCCACTTTCTGACCATGTCGATACCATGCAATAGCAATAATTGAAACTTCTTTCAACCAAGGTCTTTCGGGGTAAACTGATAAATCCATTGCCCATGCTTTATCAACATCTTCTTTAGTTAAAAAAGACTTCATTTTTTATACTCTATAATTGACTGTTCTTTTTTTAAAAAAGAAACCCAATAGTACCGAATAATCCCTCTAAACTCAGAAAATTTACCAAGAACACAGAAACTAGCATAAATTAACTTATCTTTATTTTTCAAGTTCATTTTAAAGGGTTGCAGAAAAATTCTTATAATTTGAAGCGGATAGACAATCAAAGCCAAAACGGTATAAAAATAACCTGATAGCACGCCTAATAAAATAACAGAAGGTATAGCACCTCCCCAGACCATTGCACTTTTATACTGCCTATCCCAGCCACCCCATTGGTACTTATTGTGTGCATACCCGTAACCTGTTTTTACTGAGCGATTCCAATATTGTGAGAAATGCTGCATATTAGAATCATGTGTTCCCATATCAACAGATAAACAATATAAATCATAACCTGCTTGACTTATTCTAAAATAAAGTTCTGGATCTGCACCTGCAATTAAACTTTCATCAAAGCCTTGCATTTCTTCAAAAACTTGACGTTTGATAGTCGAAATACCACCACAGGCATTAATATCACCAGGTGGTACATACCAATCTATATCGCACAACCGTGTATAAATATTTTTATCTTTATCCTTTTCATGCAGCCGGCCACACACGACAGCTCTATTATCAACTTCATCTAAAGCCGCTACAGCATGTTTTAACCAATCAGAATGCAATTCACAATCTGCATCAATAAAATGCACATACTCAATGGTTGAATAATTTTCTATCAGTAACTTAAAACCTGTATTGCGCGCTCTTGAAGCATTGACTGGCGCTGATTTATCCAAGACTAAATTCTTAATATTCCGTTTTTCAGCCTCATGTATACTGCTATCTGTTGATTGTGAGTCAATATAAACACAAGGCACATTTACTTTTAAAATTGAATCTAAACATAAAATCAATCGACTTCCTTCGTTTCGACCAATAACGACAACACCTATTTTCTCATTTTTCACTATCTTCACTCTTTAATATTGCTGATCGAAAACCAATCCAAATGTCCTTAAACATCATTTTATGAAAAACCTCAGGTTTTCGCTCAATAGTTTCTCTAGCTAATGAAATCATTCGTCCTAAACTCCAGTTTATGTTCGCGATAAACAAACCTGACCGTCCATAATATTTTATAAAGTACCGACTTCTTGATTCAAAATAATACTTAGGCAACCTCTTAATTACTCTTTGATTAGAATCACCCTGATTAAGGTGTACCACTTTAGCACTATGACAATATTTTAACTTCCAGCCAGCTTGAGAAGCCCTGCGACAATAATCATTGTCTTCTCGATACATAAAATAGCCATCATCCATTAAACCAATATCTTTTATCATTTCTCCGCGCAATAAAACACAAGCAAAACTAAGCCACTCAGCCCGCACTAGTCCATGCTCTTTCAAAGGAATTGCTACTTCATATAAACCGAATACTTTTAAAAACTGACTAATAACCCCTGTCTTTGAACTAACTATAAAGCTATTTAATGGCGTTAAATTATAAAAACAGCTAGTTTGTTGCTTTCCATTTTCCCAAATCAACTGCGGAGCAACAATACCTATTGACGTAGATTTATTCATTGCCGCCACTAGAGCAATAAGTGCATCACCCTTCAAATACGCATCACTATTTAATAATAAATAATATCTAGCCTTTTCAGAGTTAATTCCTAAATTATTTCCTGCAGAAAATCCACCATTAACGGGTGAAGAAATTAAATTCACCTTATCTTCAAGAGATTCCTTTTGAATAAAATTAGATAAGTAGCTTATTGAATTATCTTCTGAGTTGTTATCAATAACGCATATTTCATCACCTTCACCTAGCTGTGAAATAACAGATAATACAGCTTGGGAAACTAATTCAGGCGTTTTATAATTAATAATAACAACTAAAATATTTAACATTAAAAACTCTCAATAAAACTATAAAATACAACCTACAACCCACAATAAGGAACACCAACCACTTTACCCTTAATTTATTTCTTTATAAAAATCACCTAACATCTTTTTAGTATTACCTAATGTATATACCTTAGCTTTATCAATACCAGCTATTCGTATTGACTCCTTAAGCTCATTATTCTTTAATAGTATTTCTAACTTATTAGCTACACCAAGACAATCCCCATCACTTGAAACCAGTGCTGTCAAACCATCAATCATGTACTCACTCGCCCCCCCTCCTGTAAACCCCACAACCACACACCCGCAGTTCATTGCTTCCAAAGGGGGCAGTGGTAAGCCTTCAGGATACCCAGTTGCTAAGAAAACATCTGCCTTTTGATATTCAATAATTAACTCACTTTGCGTAAGACCATCCACAACCTGAAGGTCAATAGCAATACCTCGCGATTCCAAAAGGTTTACTATTCTCTCTAAATCAGCTAAATTTTTACGCGACATAGCTAAAACTCTTCCTGAAACTCTTTTGCCTGGTATTTCAAAGAATTTTTCTTGATCTATCCCGTTGGTAATTGTAGTAGCCTGAATCTGCATTTTTTTCATAACCATATCTGAGCAAAACTGCCCACAGGTAATAACATAATCATAGCCTATATCAATATAACTCTTTCCTAAATCCCCTTCCTTAAGGCGCTTATCTATATTTATCCAGTTCTGCATAAACAAAACTTTCTTAGCAAATTTAAAATCAAGTCCCTGGTAAGGTAAAAATTCCGTTGCAACAACAACATCTTCTTTACCTAAATTATACCCAACTTCATTGATATACTTGCACTCAATATCGTACCCAAAAAAGTTTCCTTGATACTTCCCTAAGACTAAAGGGTACACTTCATACCCCATCTCTCGAAGCATTATGCAATGTTGGTAAATAACCTTTATTCCACCTACCGGCTTATGCTTCCTAAAAACTTTATTATGAAAATATTCAATTACTTTTCCATTTATTACAGATCTGACAAAGTCCCGCATATGAAATTCTCTTTGCTGAAGATCTGGTATCAAATAATAAATTGTTCCCATTTATTTATTTCCTAATATTTACACATTACTCATTCATACGTAAGCATATTTTTATATTTTTAAACTTAAAAAATATGCATAATAGTTTCATTCCCTATACCATGAAATGAAGTCGAATAGAGAGCGACCTTCATAAGTTAAATATGAGAATAAAAAATCATATTTATTTTAACATTATCATTATCAAACTCTTCCATACTTGCCACTTCATTGGCTTTTTCATACCAGCCTTCACTAACATACCAAAAGCCTTCCTTTTTTCTCCACAACTATGCAACCTCCATGACTCACCAACCATATACCCAATTATTTGATCTGTACTATCTGTCGGCTGATTAGTGACAAGTGGTGGCTTTGGCGGCATTCCTCTATCAAGCTGATCTTCCCCGTTCTTTACCCGTTGCTTTAAAAACTCACGAGCTATACCCTCATAAAAAATCCGCTTATTTGAGCCTTGCACATGAGTAATCGAGCTGTTGTGTATCCGATAAAAATACATATTCTCTGGCAAGTAAGTTATTCGCCCCATTTCAGCCAGTCGTAGCTGTATATCAATATCTTCTGCTGTCACAAAATACTCACGAAACCCCTTAAGCTTCTTAACTATTGCAAGTTTCACCAAAAAAGTGCCTAAATGCGTTCGGGTGTTACCTGTTAATAACTCAGATGTTATTTCGCACTCCATCTCGCCTGTATTAAATTCAGCAATTACATGGCTTTTTTCATCCATACTACTAAACTTACCTGCTACAGCAATATGCCCAGGGTGCCCCTCCATCCATTTAACTTGGTTACTCAGCCTATCAACAGGATATAAATCATCGGCATCACATCGACATACATATTGCCCCTGAGCTACATTTAACGCTTGATTTAAAGCACTGGATATTCCCTTACTTTGCCCTTGAATAATTTTTATTCGCTTATCAGTAAAAGACTCAACCAATTCCTGACAATTATCACTAGAGCCATCATTTACCACAATAATTTCAAAATCTGAAAAACTTTGAACTAGTAATGACTGAATAGTCTCTTGGATAAATGCACCTGAGTTTTTCATAGGCATTAAAATCGAAACAACAATATCTTTCATACTTATGGCCTTTTAAATAATCCACAATACAATAATCGCCAACCTTCTTTATTCAATGGCAAAAGCTGTATAGCTTTCAACCCATACACTATAGAAGCACTTTTATTTCTATAGTTAAACGCCCACCAACCAAATTTTATTAAAAACACATGCTGTGAAATTTTACTTTCTCCTGCTCGCCATTCCCCCGTTGATTCAAATATTCCATTTACAATACCTCGACGCTTCCATGCAGCCTCAACCGCAGCTCTCGCCGCATTATTTTGTTGTGTACTCATGCGACCACTTATAGAGTTCGAAAGAAATCGATATTTAATTACTGCATTTTCTAAGTTAACCAATTTTCCAATCTCACCTAGTCGTAGCCATAAATCTAAATCTTCAGATGGGTAAAATTCATCTCGATAACCACCAACATTTCTAATAGAATCCGTTCGAATCATAGCTGTTGGGTGATTAATCGGGCAATGCCCTTTGAGTCCATTTATTTGAATGGACTCATTATCAAGAGGAGGCATTAACAAGTGTAATTCTCTACTTTTGTCATCAATAATAATAAAACTGCCACCCAGCGCAACAACTTCATTATGCTCTTTTAAAAAATCAATTTGCTCTCGAAATCTATTCGGCAAAGCAATATCATCCGCATCCATACGTGCAATTAAAGGAAATTTTGCAAGTGCAACACCTTCATTTAAAGTAGTAACCAAGCCTTTGTTTTCACGGCTAATTAAACGAATACGTTTATCTTTCTTAGCATAGTTCTCTAAAATCTCTAAAGTACCATCCGTTGAACCATCATTAATAATAATAAATTCAAAATCAGTAAAGGTTTGCTTTAATATGCTGTCTACTGCAGCTTTGATATATTTGTTTGCGTTGTAGACAGGCATTAAAACTGAAATTTTTATGTTATTCATATATTTAACTCTTATGCTTATATCAAATTACTTTTCAGTACATTAATGCCCTTAATTTACGACTTAATTTTGAGCATAAACCGTTCAATAAAACACATAGACCAGCCTCTTTACCTTTATCACTCCGCTCTTCAATACTCCATGACTTTGCCCAATGATGTATTGCATACGTATCTTCTTTAACCATTTTATACATAAATATTTTTACCTCATTTGATGCGTCATATGGATTATAGGGATAAAAATAATGTGCATCAAAAATAGTTACGTCATATTCACCCGAATTCAGCACAGCTGTTGTGACAACAGGAGAAATATGATAACTTTCATTATTTTCAAATCTGTCAACCATATATTGCATACAATCTTTGATAAACCCCCCCCTTTTTTCACTACCCAACACCGCATTATTAACTCGTCCAAGTTCCTCAAAAGCCGCAAAACAACTATTAGTTAATAAAGTATCAAATGATTGTATAACTTCAATATCAGTATCAAAATATAACCCACCATATTGATATAAGGCGTGTAACCTCACATAATCAGAAACAAAAGCCCAATTCCCTCTTGCTAGGTGGTACTGTATAAATTCATTATTAGGTGAGTTTGCTTCATCCCACCTCACTAATTCATAATCAGGTAAATATTTTTTCCAAGAATCTATACATGCTTTAGCCAAAGGGGGCAACTCAGAGCCACCAAACCAGCAATAATGAATTTTTTTAGGTATCATTACTTTGTCTCGAATTGATAGTTAAATAATTTTATATCGAACGCATAAAAATCAGCGACCCGCGTTACCATTTTACTTGTATACATATCACTGTAACCATTACTTTTAGTCCGGTTTAATACGGCTAATTCACCCTTAATATTTAACTTTTTTTTCATTTCATTAAATCCCTTATCCAAAGACTCAAAACGAATTATATTTTCAATAATAAGCGTTTCATTCTGCGTGTCATATACATATATAAACTGAGGATTTAGCACTTTTATATTATATATTTTATCAAATGTTAACCAGTTCATTACAAAATCATGGAAGCTCTCACACTCCCTATTTACTCTGTCAGACAAGTACTTGTCACTTCCTTTATTTCCTCCATCTTTTAAATACTCATATCCAGACAACAACCTATCCCAAGGGTTTCTAACGATGCAAAATTTTTCATAATCTCTAAACCTAGAGGGGTCAGACCTCAAATAATCCCAATAAGGGTTATGCTCTTGCTCAGTTCTATTATTATCATTTAATAAGGTTATTACACTTGTACCTGCATTCTTTGGAATGTGAATAAATATACACTTATATTTATCACAATACATTTTATATGGGTACCTCTCCAGTCCCAAAAATGATTCTATTAAAATATAATTATCTCTTAAAATAATTTTCTTTATATTTCTAATAGTAAAACGTATTCTTTCTGGCAAGATATATCTATATATTTTCCTAATCATTCATTATCTCGTCATTAGATAAACTAACAAATCTTTTGAATTCATTATTCGATAAAACCAATTCATCAAATTTCCCCTCTGCTTTTAATCTACCTTTTTCTAACCACATTAAATTATCACACCCCTGTACTGTCGATAAGCGATGTGCAATCATGATAATGGTTTTTTTATGGGAAAGCTTATAAACAGCCTCCATTACCGCTTGTTCAGTGGGTGTATCTAAAGCACTCGTGGCTTCATCTAACACTAAAATACTAGGATTATGATATAAAGCCCGAGCAATTCCGATACGCTGCCGCTGCCCTCCACTCAAACGTATACCTCGTTCGCCAACGATAGTGTCGTAACCTTGTTCTAATTCCTGATTGATAAAATCATGTAAATTTGCCATTTTAGCAGCGCGCTCTACCGCTTGTTGATCTATGTCTATATCCGGTATGCCAAAAGCTATATTAGCACTGATAGTCGAGTCCGCTAAAAAAATAACTTGCGATACATAGCCTATATTATTTTGCCAGGCCCTTAAATTATGATCACTTAACCGCTCGCCATCTATTTTAATTTCACCTTGCTGCGGCTGCAATAAGCCCAGTAAGATGTCCACCAAAGTGGACTTACCTGAGCCACTGGTGCCTACAATACCAATACTGGTGTTTGCTTTTATGTTGAGTGTCAATTGATTAACTGCTTTTTTTTGTACATTGGGATAACTAAAGCTAATATCGTTTAATACTAATTCATTATTTAAAGCTAGGGGCTGTACTTTGTGTATAGTGCTATCAGCCAAATTAAAAGGCCGTTTTTCCGTGTCTTTTATATCTTCATAAAATAAATCAACGGCGGCTATATCATGCCTTAAGGTCGCTGTACTTTGAAATACCCCTTGTAAGGCAGGCATCAATCGGTAACCTGCTAAAGCATAGAGTGAAATCATAGGTAATACAGTTTGCGCATCATTTTTAACCGCGACTAAATACATAGTCATCCCTAAAATACCACCAAAAGCAATGGTCTCTAATAAAAATCGGGGTAAATCCACCGCGGCTCGATTAAATACTTGGTGTTTGATAATTTCTTCTGAAGTTTCACGAAATTGTTTTAAGTAGAACTGTTCACGCCCTAAAACTTTGAGCTCTTTAATCCCCCCTAATGATTCGTTGATATACCGCATTCTATCGCTGAATAACTGAGTCACGATGATGCCAATGCCGCTAAGTTTTAAGCGTATAGTCCAATAAATTAAAGCATAAGCCCCCCCTAGAACACTACCAACAACAAGAGCAACAGTTGGGTCAACAAGAATTAAAAATATTAAAATACATAAGGCAGTAAAACCTTTAGAGACCACATTAATGGCACTCATAATACCGCCATTAACTACCCGACCTGTTTCTGTTGTTACATTTTTTAGCAACTCGGCACTATTACGTTCCAAATGAAACAGATAGTTTTCACTCAAGTAACGCTGTAATAATCGATAAGCAAGTGTATTATTAGTAGTGACGACAAAGCGCATCGTCACCCAAGTGCTAAAAGCTAAAAATAGATTAGTCATCACTAAGGTAAGTAACACCACACCGCCTAATAAGACGATAAAATCCCGATTATCTGTAATCTGTAAATATGTTTTAGCAGCCAATAAATAAGCATTTTTATCAACGGTACTGGGGTCCGATGCGGTGGCGATAAAGGGAAAAATGGAGGCAATACCGACAACTTGCAATAGTGCAGTAATGATAATTAAAATAGCAAGCAATAATAAACGCCGTTTTTCTTGTTGGGAAAATTCTGAATAGAGTTTTTTAAGACTTCTGTACATTAATTTAATTCCTTTATCCTAGTTATTAAGATTTGACTGTAAAGTTTTGTCTTTTTTTACTTTCTGAAATAATTTCTTCAGAACGCCCAAACAATATGCCTATTATTAGCCAAAGCCATGATTCCAGCGAAGCATTTGGCAACTGATCAATCATTATAATACTAACTAATAAGGCATGCGCAGCAAGTAGTGTTTTCTGCTTTTTATCTGTACTTAGCTGTGCAGCTTTTTTTGCTCTATAAATAGCTAGTGCCATCAATAAAAATTCTGTCATGAAGCCTATCCAACCTGACGTACCAAAAGTCATAATCCACTGTCCATCCGTAACTGTTTTATCGCCCCCCGTTTCTTCGTCATAGACACGGTTTCTGCCCCACCCCCCCCACCCAAAGAAAAAACGCTCACGCCCATGATTTAATAACATCTCTTCATTTTTAAATCGGAAATTTAATGAATGCGCTCTTTCCGGCCCCATATAGGTACTCGCTAATTCTGAAATAGTTTGATGGGGAAACACTTTCATAATTGATAGGGTAGGATACATAATCGCCAGTAAAGCCAATAAGCTAGCTGCTCTCAATTGCATTTTATAGGATATTTTTCCAATCATGAAAAAGGTAAATATTCCAAACATCAGTGAGGCCATACTTTTACATAGTATCAGCACTACCAACAGGAAATAACTTACACCAACAGATGAAAGGCTCCGTACCTTTTCGCCTACATGGCTTAATGCCTTAGCTGCGGTCATTACACAAACCATAAAAAAAGCAACCCATAACCCATGCCCAATAAATACGACTGGACGAAATCCCCCCATTCTTTTTTGCTGCCCAAAACTGTGAGGAAAATAACCATAGAAAATTGAATGCAGTTGAGGACTCATACGAACCTCATAAAGAACAGGTATTGAATAGAATAAACCCGCTAAAACTAATACTTTAAACATTAACAGGTGATCTTCGTAGCTTCTAAAAAACTGTAGCCCAATAAAAAAAGGCGTCACAAATAAAATCCTATGGATCACTGCAGAGATTGCATCATGATGAGTTAAAGCGGGAAGCCAGCGACCACCAAAAACCAAGCTATCTGTATTTAACTCCGTCGTAATAAAAGGTAGGGTTATAATAGATATAGAAAGAAATTTCAATATTCCCTGATGCCTAAAGAAATTAATTGGCTTACCTTTAATAAACCAGCAGCCAATAATAATAGAAAGAACCGGCATAGTATGCTTACCTAGGGGAGGAATTAGCGGGAGGTCAACTTCCGTACGTACAGGTAAAAGCATAAAACCACCCAATAACACCCATAACGTGGCTTCTTGTATAGTTTTTTTTTGGTATAATCTTATTGAAATAATAGGCCATAAAAATAAGATAATATATGCAAGTGCATTTCCTTTGCTCATTAATTTTTTGTGTGAGTGATAAGTTTATTTTAGGCTCTGTACCCACCAAGTGCTACTAACTTCCTAAGCTGTTGCTTTCAATTAGGAAGTAGCAATAGGCAAATACTCGTAATCATTGATCTTTGGGTCTTACCAACAGCTAATGCAGACCTATCCTTATTTTATACTATACGGGTATAGCATAGTCTGTTCTTTAGATATAGCTTCCCTTATTTCTCTCGAGAAAGATAGTGTCTATAATGCTCAAATTAACAAATACTATATACTGCGCCACTGCGTGGCTCACCTAAAGATTTTGGGACTCCTGTCGCAAAAATCGCACGTCAGATTGGCAATAACTCTTCGCCTACCACGGGCTAAAAATCATCCCTGATTTTCAGGGTTAGTAGTACATTATTTATACTTATTATGCGCATAAGGGCAACCATAAAAGACTCCCCTTATAACAAAAAAATATTAACCAAAAAACCGCCTTACCCCCCTCTCGCTGAAGAGCAGGGTAAGGAGGATAAAAAGTTAATTTTTAATGATCACACACTGCTCTGCAGCCACTTCATCTGTATTAATTAAGGTAGCACATACAACCTCATTATAATTTGCATGTACTTCATTATTATTAACAGTGAAATTTCCATCTTGTGGGTTAATTGAAAAGCCTTTTTTTACCTTATTTGAGCTACTAGATAAAACTACTTTATTATTCTGAACAACAATACCCGATGATTTCAGTGTATCTTCAGAACGATTAGGGACTGAAACTCCTGTAAAATTCATATCATTTTCATTAATAATTGTATTATTTTCTATCAGTACATCAACACATGACGAGCAACCTATTCCTAAGTTTCCTGTATTAATTACTGTATTCCCTCTAATAATTAAATGCTCAAACGATTCTTCTGTTGAATACCCAGTATCTACGGCAATTCCCCAGCAGCCAGCCCATGCTTTGTTCGCCTCTTCTTCAATTAGGTTATTTTCAATAGTTATATTCTTACCAACACCATGCATAACAAGAGATACCCCTTGACAAATCCCATTTATATTAGTGGATTTTTTCAATGTATTATTCGCAATCAATACATTTGTTGCATCATGCGCTGAAAAATATAAATTATGATCCAGCATCACCCTATTATATCCATTATTTTCAAAATAATTAAAACGTATCTCACAATCAGAACATGAACCTAACCAACCTTGCGATGCATTATTCACAACCTGATTATTTTCAAAAATAATTCTTTCATTTTGCTTATTGCTACCCTCATTTAAGGCATTAGTACCTTGGGCATTAATTCCTACTTTAAAACCATCAATTTTTACATTTCTAATAGTTAAGTCATCCACATCATTATATAAATAAATTGCTGCAGAGTTAGCCGTGACACTTTCTAAAATTAAATTCTCAATTAGATAGCCACCATCTTGATCGGCATTACCACCATCTTGAAAGTCAAATAACTTCGCCCCATCTGCATTAATAATTTTGGGTCTCTCTAATCCAGCACTAATACTATCTACATCTGCATAATAATCACCTATTCGACATTTATTATCTGCTGTACAGTTGTAATTAGCTAACCTAGATGTACTTCCATCATAAAAAACGTCACCTCTACAAAAATTAATACTTTCGCCAGCTTGTAACAAGTTAAACCTCCACATAGCTCTAGTGAAGGTGCGCCACGGAGTACTCGGACTAAGCCCATCATTTTCATCACTTCCAGTACCACACACAAAATAAGTACCACCTGTATTAGCGATTACCTCATCTTTCAAAATTACTGGCTCTTCAACAGTAGTTGTAACTAAATTTTCCAAAAAATATTCGTCACCAACCCCTATGACAAATTTAGCAACATTATTACCTCTAAATACATTACTACCCGTTATTCTCTCATTATAACTATTACTACCTACACTAGGCTCATTTGCCCCCCCTATATAGACCCCTATTCTAAATGAACTTATTGTGACATTTTGCATCCACACATCATCAACGTCATTATAGAAAAGGAAAGCTGTCCCTTGATCTGCACCTAGCCCCTGAATATTAAAATTTTCTAAAAAATACCCTTCATCATGATCAGCCATTCCTCCATCTTGAAAGTTAAAAACCGCGTCACTATGCAGGCTACTTATCATAGGTGGTTCATCTGCAACTTGTGATACTGGGTTGTAATAATCGCTTATTATGCAAGGATTACTTGCCTCGCATTTACTGTTTGCAATTCGGGCGGTTTCTTTTGTGGTAAAAACACCACCTCGACAAAACAGTACCGCATCACCTGCCTCCATCCTTGTAAACTTCTCCATGCCTTTTGAAAAACTTTTCCAAGGCGTAGTTTCACTCAATCCATCATTTGCATCATCGCCATCATCACACACATAATAATTCGTACCCGTGCTACCTGCAGCCGAAGGGTTCTCCCTTATATTTTCGTTGATCTTCTCAACCACATCAAGCTTCTTACTTTGCTCTGCTGTGCAGGATAGCAACACTACACTAATAGCAAAAGCCACTATAAAATTTTTCATCTCATTCTCCTTAAGAATTGAGGCATTAAACTTACTAAAATATTTTTTCTAGCCACAGAACATTTTATGTTGTTAGTCGTTTTTTATATACTGTACTTAAGGGCAAAACATCAATTTAAGACTCCAATACATAAGCATTAATCTCCCCCACCTCTCTTCATGAGACTGATATCTCCTGGGTAAAAACAACACACACTCCAAGCTAACCCTACTACTGCACTTATCACTTCTTTAACACCTGCACTTGTTTGCCACCAAGACTCTAGCAGGTATTGTTCTGCTTTTCCTGTCATAAACCAAAAGAACCAAAAGGGTCAGACTCGATTGAAATTAATTACAGCTCCAAAAAAATAAATCCCCCTTTTTTACCCCTTAAGTTATTTTATAATATTTATCAGGATTCAATTTTATTTCTTTATAT
>Ga0209495_1002048_pt1 | contig 13600 bp, 9 predicted proteins | sample EN1Hudsemesocosm_FD_184629 | JGI IMG/M metagenome (GOLD analysis project Ga0209495, IMG submission 184629) | Methane-oxidizing microbial communities from mesocosms in the Hudson Canyon - EN1E Hudson Canyon (SPAdes) (version 2) | ecosystem: Environmental > Aquatic > Marine > Cold seeps | place... | reverse complement strand
TAGGCGCGTAGCTCAGTTGGTTAGAGCACTACCTTGACATGGTAGGGGTCGGTGATTCGAATTCACTCGTGCCTACCATCTAAACTCTTGTTTTAGATGGTAATTCTGAAAAATCAAATTCTTGAAAGTTATCTGGAAACTGCTTTAGCTGAAAAACTAGCTGAAAACTACTTTAGGGTAGGGTGTTTGAAATTTGTAATAAATGAACTGCATCCACTGCAACTTTATAAATATAGTCATAAAAATGCCATTACAGTGGTGTTTCTTGTTACGCAGTGAGCCAAATTTATTCACAGCGTCTAAGCTAATGATTTATTCTATCCAGAAAAACTTATAGTATTTTATTGAATTCATCCTCAAGAGAAGCGGCTTAATTGGAATAAATAAGGAATCTAAAATAAGTGTTTTGATAGTTTGGGGAGTTATACTTCTTCGGTCACAATCCATGCCTCGCAATTAATATTGGCTACTTGTGGCAGGATATTGGTCATGGTATTTGATGCTTTAATGGCGGCCTTTAAGTATTCAAGATGAAATTGACTACTGAGTTTAAAATTTCCAGTATCACGTTGAGCGTTATATTTGAACTTTATAGCGCCTTGTTTTGAGTAGTCCAACCAAACTGTAAAGTATCTTGAAAAACACCGATAGTTAAGTTCAATTAACTTTTGAGTGGGTTGTTCAGGTTTGTAAGTTGCTGTAGAGGAGAGCAGTACCTTTGAGCTTGATTTCATTTTTGACTTTTTTGGCTGCATTAGAATTTGAAGCTGGTTTTAGTTTTTTTTTCTTGTGGGAATGATAGAGAGTTGTTTTATTCGTATGATAGCCTTCTTTATTGGTGCTGCCATTGTGCGAATACGCGCTGACTAAATATGTTAGTAGTAATGGATATAAAAGCTGAGCGTTGCTGAGCTTAAGTGGGGGGGGGCTGTATAGACTGGAAGGTATCCGTATGGATCTGACTGGAGAGGCAGAAAAATCGTTCGATTTCCTCCTGAAAGTAGGTGAGTAAATTGCTCTTTATTCTAACGTTGTTGGTATAATCGATAGCTAGGTACAAACATTTTATACGCAATATGGATTTGAACCACTTTCCATTAGCAGTAGTTGTATTTTTACCGATTATATTATTCAATAATGAGGCGGTTGATATTCATGTACCTTATTTTTGTTTTATTATTACGCGTATCTAAGGCTTTGAAAAGATTGGTTTTTAGATGTGCCCTGATTTACTACACACTGACACTTTAATATTTGTGCATACATTACCGTCATTTCAATGGTTTCGCTGCTCCATTAGTTTATCAGCTTCCGCCTTGCCTACAGGAAAAAGTGCTCACCCCCTATCGGTATTTGAAGCTATTATTAAGGGGATTACTGAAGAGGCGCAACTGCAAGACCGGTTGCAAGTTTGTTTTTGTTGGAAAAAACAACGCGCTTCGCATATGCGTATTAAATTTGAAAAGCCAATAATCTTGCAGGTGGATTTATTTGGAGGTGATCTTAGTGAGGCAGAGCAGTGGTTAGTATGTGCTTTACGTTATTTTGATGAGGATGGTAGAGGGCGTAATTTTTCTATTGCGTGCGAGTCATCAGTAGAATGTATGAAATTTGAATCATTTTTTACGTCACGCTCAATAACGCACTTTAAAGAGCTATGTCTTGATTTTGAAACGCCACTACCATTTCAAACAGTCCGCGGTAAGCCACGATTCTGGCTAAATAGTGAAGGATTCAAAAAAAGTTTACAGCAGCGTTTAAAGAAGTTATTTTCGCATACCCCTAAATTACCTGAAACTGATTTTGAAGTATTACCTTTTTATTGGTCTTATTATCAGATTTCACACCAATCAAACTCTCAATCTGGACATATTAAATACTTAAATGGTTGTCTTGGGCGTTTATATATAAAATCCGATACTCCAGTTTTACAAGAATGGCTACCATGGCTTCAGCTGGCTGAGGAAATTGGCCTCGGAGGTAAAACTTCTTTTGGGTTAGGACGTTTTTCTTTGTTGCTGGAGAGTCCGCCTTATTTTGATCCAGGACTCATTAATCCTGTTTCTGTGCAGCATGCAATTCATGGTGTTTTAGAAAGGTATGATGAAGCCTTGCCGGTACTGGCCAATAACCCATCTGGAATAGATGAACATCAATTAGCTTATAAGCTAGTTGATGAAATCAAGGAGGGCTGGCAGCCTTTAGCTTATCAAGCCTTTTCTATTCCTAAATCATCAGGAGGTATGAGAATTGTTGAAAAAGCGCATTTTCGTGAACTGGTTTTGCAGCAACATATACTTAGTCTCTTACGTGATGTATTAGATAGTACATTTGAAGAGGAATCTATTGGCTTTAGAAAAGGTGTGTCGCGTGAATCTGCCGTTGAACGCTTAAACAAGGCTTTGGCCGAGGGTTATGATTATGTACTTGAATCTGATATTGCAGATTTTTTTCCTTCAGTTCATTTAGGGTTATTACAAGGCATTTTGGACCAAGTGCTACCTAATGCTGATGTGTTGTTGCGTAAAACTATAAGCTCTATTTTACTCACTCCGAGAGAGCTTTTGGGGCAGCTAGAGTTGCGTGAAGGAGGTTTGGCAGCAGGAAGTCCTTTATCACCTTTATTGGCTAATTTATATTTGGATGCTTTTGATGAAAGAATTAAGGCGCACGGTGTGCGCTTGATTCGATTTGCTGATGATTTCATTATCTTAACCAAAGGCTATGAAACCGCGCAGGCTTTATTGGGTTTTGCAGATGACTATTTAAAAGATTTAGGGTTGTTATTAAATCTAGAAAAAACCGCTATTCGCCCTATTCGAGAAGGGTTTGTTTTTTTAGGGATTAAGTTCTCTGGTGAAATGGGGAGCTTTCAAAAAAATACGGCGCCTCAATCCGTACGAAAGCCTGTTTATATTACTGAGCCTTATGTTTTTTTGGGTGTCAGCTCGGCTTGTCTGGAAATTCGACAGCATGCCACAGTATTGGCAAGTATTCCGCTCAAGCGGATTAGTGAGATTTTAATGTTAGCGCCTTGTAATTGGTCATCGCAACTGCTTATGCAGTGCGTGAAGGAAAATATTCCTTTGGTTGTTACTGCGGGGAATGGCCGGCATATTGCTACTTTAGGCGGTGATCGTGCGCAGCATTATGAAGTGGCTTTTAAGCAAACTCAAAAATTTCACTCAATGGGAGAGGTGGGGCAGTTGATACTGGCTAAATCATTTGCTTCAGGAAAGTTAAGGAATTATTCCAGCTTGATACGGCAGCGTTATCAGGCTGGGACCAATAGAATACTCACTGACATCGAGAGTATTTCTAAAAATATGTGGGATGCTCCAGATTTGCCAACTTTGCGTGGCTTAGAGGGGATTGCTGCGCGTCATACATTTAAATTATTTGGAGGCTGGATTGAATCAGATGATTTTAAATGGCAAGGGCGAATAAGAAGACCGCCTGATCGTATTAATTCATTGTTAAATTTCTGCTATCACTTATTATTTTGTCGTATTAATGTTTTACTTCGTGGAGAAGGCTTAAATCCATTTTTAGGGTTTTTGCACGAGCCGACTGATAGATATGAGGTTTTGGTGTGTGATATTCAGGAATTATTCAGAGCGAATATTGATAGGTTTGTTGTGCGCTTAATAAACCTAGGGATCTTGAGCGCATCTGATTTTATTAAAAATGATTATGGGCACTGGTTGAATGGCGAAGGAAAAAAGCGGGTGCTAGCAGAATTTGCAAAAGAGTTGGATCAAGTACCTTTAGCGAAAGAGCGTACAACGTTAAATGAGGCATTAGCCTTACAGGTAAGATCAATTAAATTGTTCTTTCTTGAAGATAGCGATATCCAATTTTATAAATGGTAGTTAAATAGTGAGGAGGAGATTTTTCCTGGATGTTATTTTTAGAAAAAAAACTCTTAATTAAAAAAATATTTTTCATATGGGATTTCGGTGCATGCGGAATTGGAGTATATATCCATATAAATCAATAATATAATAGTTGGCATTAAATGTGCTATTCCTTATGTATAAAAATACATAAGGAATATAGTTTTGAAACATCCAGAGTTTATCGAATTTGAAATAGGGTCTTATTGCAATCGTACGTGTAATTGGTGTCCAAACGCATTGAACTCAAGGGGACATGAAAAAAATCACGTTTCAGCCAAGTTATGGCGGTCTTTTTTATATGACTTATATAAGCATAGCTATTCAGGTTTACTAGCTATTCATAATTACAATGAACCATTATTGGATCCTTATGTATATGAAAGGATTGGTGATGTTAAAAATATATCGCCTCAAACAAAAATGGCCATTTTTACTAATGGAGACCCTCTAAATGAGGTTTCTTTAAAGAAATTAACCTTATTAGGAATACATGAGCTTCGGGTAACTTTATATCCCAAAGCAGATAAAATAGGTGAGCTGAAAGATTATGGGCTTGATAAGCTGTTAAAGCGCATAAAAATGAAATTATCTGATTTTATAAGTGAAGATACGAGCCGAGGTAAAGAATATCGATCATTCATTAATGATGTTAATTTACTCATTATCATGCCGAGTATTGAAAACTATACAAATCGCGGTGGAAGCTTGGTTTTAGAAAATCAATTTACTCGAGTAGAGCCATGTCATCTTCCAGATCACTCCGTTGCGATAGATTATCTTGGTAATTTTAAATTATGTTGTCAATTACAGAATGTAATGGGTGATTCGGATTACAATATTGGCAATGTTGGAAAGGATGGTTTTTTTACGCTATGGAATAGTGAAAAATTAGAGCGTATTCGAACACAATTAAGAGTCAGTGATTTTAATACCTTAAAGCATTGCTCAAGCTGTGACCATAGTAAAGACTATGAAAATAAACAAGCTGCATAAGGCTTGTATGCTATCTTTTATACAATGAAAAATAAATATTAATCTCACGTAAATAATTTTAAAAAATGACCTATATTGTCCGTATTGAGTTACAACGAGTGCAAACTTTCTTATTTGCTGTCCCCAGACTAGCTGACATTATCGGAGCTAATGCAATGTTAGGTGAAACGATGCGGTATAAGTTACCTAACCTAGCGATAGAATACGGAAGTTTAGCGCCAGCAATACTTCCTAAAGAACTAAGCGATAAAATAGAAACAGACCCATTAAATGCTATTGAGCCTAAATGTGCAGATAATATTGTAATAGACAACCCAAAAATGCTATGGGAAAAAGGTATTTTAGTACGTGATGGAGGTCACTTTAGAGCTTGTTTTAAGACGCAAGAGCAAGCTGAATCGTTTAGTGCTAAAGCACAGTCCTTATTAAGAGAACAGTTGCCTGATTTACGTTTTGAAATAGGCTTAAATGATTTAGACAATAAAAAAGACCAAGACCTCTCTATTGAGTCTAAACCGGCAGCCGCCATTCAGTTATTCTCCCTGCCGGTCCTGCAGTATTGTGAAGAAACAGGCAATGGCGTTGCAATTAATACTCAACGTTACAACAATAATTCATCGGAAACACGGTATATTGGACTTGCTGCGCAACAGCGAAAAAATTATTGGCAGAAATTTAAAAAACAAGAAACGGATGATATTGCCGCATTAATGCAAAGAAAATTAAAGCTACCTTCAGTCGAAACGTTTGAAGAATTATGTGGTGATGATTACTTGGCGCTTATTCATGCGGATGGCAATGGCTTAGGGAAAGCGATGCAAGCACTAGATAAAAAAACGGATTGGCTAGAAAATGAAGCGCATATTGAGCATTTTTTTCAAACGATGCGTGTGACTTTACGCCGCGCACTGGAGAAAGCTGTTAATGATTTATTTGCCGATCAAGAAGAGCGTCAAGGCTTACATATACTCATGCTGGGAGGTGATGATCTTCTAGTCGCATGTAGAGCGCCATTAGCCCTTGATTTTGTCAATAAACTTGCAAAAGCCTTAGCTGATATTCAAAAAGAAAAAAGCGCGCAATTTCCAGCTCTAAGTATCGGGGCAGGTATCGCTATTGCTAAGCCCGCTTTTCCTTTTCACCATTTACATGATATGGCAGAGGAATTAGCATCCAGTGCAAAACGAATAATACGCGATATGGAAACACCTGTATCTGTCGTAGATTGGGTTACTTGCAGTGAATCGTCTTATGGTGACTTAAAAGATGTGCGTAAACAGTCGCAATATTTATGTTATCAAGTAGACAACAAAACCGAAACGCTCGCATTATCAGCAAAACCTTATAAAATTTTAAAAGAATCAAAGAATGAATACTGGAGTTTGTCGGAACTGTTAGATGCGCAATCAGAATGTATGCAAAGTGAAGATGCCAAAGTGGCACGCTCCCAACTTAGGTATTTAGTGCGTCAAATGCATAAAGGTAGAAGGCAAGCAGATCTCACGTTTAAAAATTTGAAAATTAGTTCACCTAAAACATGGGAAGCCTTGGAAAAGTCAGGATTTACAAAGTCATTATGGCAACCTCTTGAGGAAGATTACTGGCTCAGTTATTTTGCCGATTTAGTAGAGCTTATGGAAATTCCACGTTTACAAACGGAGAAAAACGCATGAAGCGATATATATTAACGGTGACTTTACAAGAAGACCTGCACACAGGGAGTGGTACAGGGGCGGGTGAATATGATGCTTTATTGAGCCGAGACCGGAATGGTAATCCGGTCATTCCGTTTACACATTGGCAAGGCGTATGGAAATACAATTTAAAGCGTTATTTAGAGGCGAAAAAACAACCTTTAGATGATTGCAATGCCTTATTTGGCAGAGAAAATCAGCAACGCGGATTATTAACCGGCACCGCACTTTACAGTAAAAATATCATTGACAGTTTGTCGTGGACTTCCAGTTCACGAAAACAATACTCACGTACAACAGAAGAAAACACCTTACGCGTAAAAGAGTTTATTCCTGCCGGTACTCGCTTTACTGCAACATTATGGTTAGCTGATAAATCTCTGGAAAAAAGTTTAAACGTAGCCTGTCGTATAACAGATGTATTAGGCGCAAGGCGACAAAGAGGGGATGGCCGCATTCATGCAGAATTAAAAGAAGCGACAATCTCCAGTAAGGAAACGACACAAAATCAACAAAGTACAACACTCAAATTGTTGTTACGTGCAAATGACCCTTTATGCTTACCCACAACAGGTCATCCAGGAAATATTATTGAGTCTGAATGCTATCTGCGAGGACAAGTTTTACGCGGTGCTATTATTGGTAAGTTGTTAAGAGATAAAAAAAATGTACTGGCAAGTTCGCTATTCGGAGTGGACTTTAAGGTGTCCAATGCTTACCCATTACCTCACACCTGTTTAAATAACACTGATGATCTACTTAACAGTGATGCGCTTCCCATGCCCTTAAACTTTAATCAGCCGAAAGCGCAAGGCGGTAATACTAAAGGTTTACCCTGGTGGGCACAGAATATAACAACACCCGCCATGCATAATCGTTTTTCAGGCGAGCAATTTTCTGAAAAATTAAAACGACCCGCTGATAATGCGTTTATATTTAAACAAGTAACGGCAAAAACCTGGCAAAGTTACACAGCTCCTCTGGCTATGCGTATGCGCAATGCTCAGCCCTCAATAAAACACCCCAATGGCGCTTTATTTTCACAACAAGAAATCCCAGAAAATACACTTTTTCTCAGCGAAATAACCTGTTCAGATAATCACAAAGCGCAACAATTGCTTGTAGAATTGAGTGATGTTTTTTCTGGCTATGAGTGTCTGACTATTGGCCGTGGAGGATCTCCAGTAACCATTGAGTCTTGGAGGTTTAAAACAGACCCTCAATATAGCGAGACGCAGCAACAACACTCTGATACCTTAACAATAACATTAACATCAGACCTAATTGCTCGCTCACCTGAGCTGGGTTTTTATCAAACACTGACACCAGATGTGTTATTTGAGCTTTGCGAATTGCAAGAAAAATCCCCCGCAGATTGGCAAACGCAAAGCTTTACCGATCAAATAGAAATTTATGGTTTTAATGCGATGAGTGGACTGCCGCGTCTGCCAGCACTCGCTATACGACGAGGTTCAGCACTGTCTATTAAAGGGGAGAATATTAACCAGTTACGACAAGCACTCACACAGCGTAAAGTTCTTGGGGAGCGAATTGAGGAAGGTTTCGGGCAATTCCGTATTGACTTCACACCAGCACTTGCAGAAAACCAAATAAAACAACAAGCCCTCTCTGTTAATGAAAAAGAAACAGTTTTTGCCCATGCTGAAGCCGCCTTTAATAGACTGCCTAAAGAAAATATAATTGCTTGGCCGAAACTTTCACAGTGGCAAGCTTTACGCTTTAATGAAACTCACGATGGTGCCAGTCTTGTTAATTTACTTGAAAAACATCAGCATCGACTGGAAACAAAACAAGAGGCTATTGCTCATATCGCTTGGTTAAAAAAAATGCCCAATAGAGAAATAACCTGGATAGCTTGGTTAATTAAGCAAATGGATGAGCTACCCTCCGAACAACAGAGACCCTTTTACAAAGCTTTGTTGGTATATATTCGCTGTGAACTAAGAACATCGGAGTCGGCATGACAGCCAAAGCATTTATTTTAATTAAAGGTGAGCTAGTACAGGATACGGCTGGAAGTTTTGGTGGAAATGGCGATGATAACTGGGTTGATGACATGCTCTGTCGTGATGGCCAAGGGCGATATACTTTGCGTGGGGAAAGTCTTGCGGGTGCCTTATCCGCAACTGCCCGCCAGCTATTTTCTGAACTACCTAAAGAGATAGGTGATAAGAGTAGTCGCCAGCCATCCGCCTGGCGAGTCTTTACCAGTCATCCTGCTGAGGGTATTCAAAGTTCTGTGCGCCAAAACGTCTGTATTGACAAGCAAACAGGTGCAGCAATGGATGGCGCTTTGTTTGATACTGAAACCTTGCCAGCGGGAACGCGTTGGCCATTTATCCTAGAAATAGATCTAACGCGTGCAGGCGATAATGTCGAAAAACTCCTTGCAGTTACCTTACATGCACTCTCGGCATGGGTGCAGGGGAGATGCTGGATTGGCCGTAATGTAGCGCGTGGAACTGGGTGGTTTAGCTTAGAAAACATTAAAATTACGCATGCTGATTGGGAGCAATGGCCTAACAGTAGCGAATGTAATATAGACGCGTATTATGAGCAAAGCTTTCCAGAAACGCAGTCGCTTGTAGACTTTATGGACGAATATGCAGGCAAGATAAAGCCGGATGCCGATTGGTTATGGCAAGAATACCAATTGACTATCAGGGTTGATGTACCAGAAAATGATGCTTATGGTATCGATTTTCTATCGGTTGGCGGACATAGTGGTGATGCGTTGATGTTAGATATACAAGAGGACTTGGTTAATAAGGAGAAATTAGCCTTACCGCAAGCCTCACTTAATGATTCTGTTTGTCAAAATTGGGTTGCAGATCAGGTATTTTCTTATCTGCGTAATACTGATGGAAATATTCAACCGTATATTGCTGGCGCATCTTTACGCGGTGTTTTACGGCACGGCGCTGAATGGTGGGCTAATAAACACAATATTATCTTAGATGATTTAGATACGCTTTTTGGCACACTGGAAAATTCAGCGCGTTTATTGATTAGTGACGTACATATCAGCGATGCTAACTGGCAGGCACTGTTATTGAAAATGCATGCGGAAGATGAATTTTCCGGTGGCGTTTATGCGAGCGCCTTATTTGATCGGCTAGTATTAAGCCAGGCATGTTTTACAGGGAAATTACTGATAGAAGCTAAACAGGAAGATATGCAGCTACTAGAAAAATCGATACAGCCCGCGTTAGAGCTGGCAAAATTAGGTTTTTTAGGTTTGGGCGGACAGTCTGCTCGTGGCATGGGACACCTAAAGTGGGATATTCAGCGTATACCTAGCACAGGAGAGGCCTAATGAAACAAGTACCTGAATTAATTAAAGCTCGACTATGGACGCAACATGGGCAAGACTCCCGCTCGGTTAATGAATTTTTAATCGCCGAACAGCAGGCGATTGCTGAACCTTTATTTTATTTAGAGCCTGCATTACAGCTTAATGCAGATGGTAGTGCAGGGCGATTAAAAGACTTTAGCCCGCTAACAACGCGTATTCCTGAGGCAGAAATTGCCTTAGAAAGCGCTTATATTTTTGGCAGTTCACAAGACAAACCCATAGGCATACAGATTATCGCCAATGGATCTGGCTGTCGCTGGTTTAAATTTAGTGAAGACAGTCAGCAAATCTCAGAATGCCGTGAAATTAGCAAGCGCAGCTATGAGGTGCTGACACGTCGGGATTTTATGCGTTTCTTTGGTCATAGTAACTATCAGGCAAAACTAAGCTCTAAATTAATTGTGACCGAATATTGGCATGATACTGGCTTACTAAGCTGGTGGCTTAGAAAAGGAGAAGCGTAATGGAAAATGGAAAAGTAAAGTTTTGGAATCCAGAAAAAGGAACTGGCCGAATAGAGCACCCTAGCGATGTAAAGGGTATCTCTTTTAAAAAAGAAAATTTTATAACTGGTGGCATCAATAAAGGGGTAAAAGTTGAGTTTGACATCGAGCAAGATCAATCGGGAAAAAAGAAGGCAATTAATATAAGCGTGCAAGGGCGTAAACATATTAATAGTTCATCACATAATCCAGCTAAAAAATCAAATAGGAGTGAATTACCTAACCCATACCATTTTATAAAATTAAATACCAGCAATGCACTAAGCGATACACCTGTTTGGCATGATGGTAAAAATAGCACTGAATTACTCAGTGGAAAAATGCAGATCAGCTTAAAAGCTTTAACGCCACTGCTTGTTGGGCAGTGGCAATATAAAAAACAAGATGTCAGTAATCAACACTTTTTAGTCGATTTACCTGATATAGATAAAGAAAAATCGATACTTGAGCCCCTGCGTTTAGCAGATGGTCGAGTCGTTTTATCAGGCACTTCGCTCAAGGGAATGATTCGCCATAGTTTAAGTGGCTTACTGTCAGCCCCGATGGAGAGAGTGGCTGAGCGTTCTTACTCCTATCGTCCTAATGCAAAATTTCAAAATGATGAAAGTTTTCGTAAAGTTCGTCCAGCGGTAATTGAATTTGCAGATGACGCTCAGGTAAAAGTGAGAATCTTACCTCATGCAAAGTCAGCGTGGTTTGGTGATATTCACGACCTAAACCAACCGATTTATGATCAGGTTGCCCGCGATTGGGAAGAAGTGTCAAAAGAAAAGCCTAATCATAAAGGCATGCAAAAAAACAGGTTTAAAAAACAGAGCGGTGAATCTTTAGGAGAATGCTATTTTTCTTATTATGATGGCGGCACAGATGGCACAGGAACTCTAAGTAAGACGTTTAATGCTCGCGGTGGAACATACAGTGCCGTTTTAATTCCTAAAGAGGATTACGATAAAGGTAAAGCAGCACAAAATATTCCTGTTGATGTCATCAAGCACTATTTAGCCACCTTAACGCATTTACAAGATGAACAGGGATTATTAGCCTCTGGTTACCCAAATGGCACTCGGCAAGAGCATGAAAAAGCACGTAAGGCAATTGCCCAAATAGAAGCGCGCTGGTTAACAAATAGAGCCTCATTAATTGGACGTTTGATTTATATAGAACTGGAAAATGATGATGTGATTACCAGTATGGGGCATCATTATTACTACCGTTGGCGCTATGCTGATACTATTCGAACCCTTTGGCAAAGTCCTGATGAATCATCGATACGTTCTATTTTAGCGCCATTAGCAACAGAAACGATCAAAAACCAGCAAGGTCAACCTGAACAATTGAGTGTGGCACGCTTACTGTTTGGTTATGCCTCACGTACCGAAATAGATCCATTAAAACAAGATGGCACTGCAAATATAGGTGAAAAACAATTTCAACGCTTAGCTGGACGACTGCATATTAATAGTGCGCTAGAAGTTTTGGCAAAAGGAAGTGATGCTTTAACAAAGAAACGCTTTTTAGATGAAGGGAAAACGCTTGCTCTACAGCCTTTGGGACAACCTCGTCCTAGTGCGGTTGAGCATTATTTATTGCAAACAAAAGACCAAGCAACTTTGCAGAATAAGCGTGGTGATGGCGGGCAAATGTTCAGCTATGGGGATTTGGCACAAAAGAACCAAATTCCTTTGGCAGGGCGTAAATTTTACTTACATCAACCTGATGCCTCCACCGATCAAAGCCTTTATCTTGCGCAAGATGATGAGCATAAAAATGGCAAGCAAGCGATGTTAGTGCGATTTGTATCTAAACCAAGCACTGAATTTCGTTTTACTGTCGGCTTTAAAGATTTAAGGGCTTGGGAGTTAGGCGCATTGTTAGTCACTTTAATGCCTGAGCGCTATTTAGTTGATTTATTAGTAGCGCTTAAACAAAAAAAGCCTGAATTTTGTGTAGAGTTAGAAGTATTGGTAAATAAAATTACCCATTATCAGGGAAATTCTCCATTATTTGCGCATAAGCTTGGACATGCCCGCTCATTGGGTTTCGGTAGCGTGCAGCTGGATGCAGATGCTTTGCTGTTATTAAAAAACAAAGAGTCAAGACTTGATTTACAAGCAATTGAAAAAAATGAAGAGCAGCAAGCTATTAATGCATTTTCTGATCAGCTCGCAGCTCAGTTGAAAAGTATTGAGCCCTTACAGCAATGGTGTGCACTACATCAATATGCAGGGCGTACCCGGTCCACCTATCCAGTTAAGGTAAATAATAGGGATAATAAACCCTGTATTTTTGAGTATCATTCTCAGGCTAGAAGTGAACATATTGCTGCGCGACGACTGGAAAGAGGGCAAGGTAAATTATCGATTGCTCGTTTGAAACCATTAGGGTTTGATCCGAAGGGTGAGTAGTGTTGCCTATTTTTCGGTTATTTTCTTATGTTTTTGAAAAACCATTCAGAACCTCCTGTGTATTAACTGGCTTTTTTGAAAAAATGGCGGGGGTTCTGAATTTTAGCCCTATTTGCTATAGTGAATTCAATGCTTTAAAATTGTCAGGCCTGCATAAGGTATCCCAATCGGTTGGGCTTGAAACAAATAGTATGATGTTATGAACCTGCAATAATCCTGCATAAGGTATCCCAATCGGTTGGGCTTGAAACCCTATAACTCTGTCGACTACGTGAATGTATATACCTGCATAAGGTATCCCAATCGGTTGGGCTTGAAACTCGATTCCATAGATATCAACATATTTAATACTCCTGCATAAGGTATCCCAATCGGTTGGGCTTGAAACTTTTCTTTAGAATCCATGGTGCATTTGCATCACCTGCATAAGGTATCCCAATCGGTTGGGCTTGAAACTTTCGCGAGTTTGCTGCTTCACATACTGTAAAGCCTGCATAAGGTATCCCAATCGGTTGGGCTTGAAACTTAGGGTCCTTAGTTAGTTGCAAATCTATTACCTGCATAAGGTATCCCAATCGGTTGGGCTTGAAACAAGTTCATGTCTTCTTGAATTAATTCAATTAACTCCTGCATAAGGTATCCCAATCGGTTGGTTTCTTTTATTCTTTGTTGTTTCGTTTATACTTCAACTCACACTTGATAAATTGAATTGAAGATCATGATAAAAAAA
>Ga0209495_1002045_pt1 | contig 13621 bp, 10 predicted proteins | sample EN1Hudsemesocosm_FD_184629 | JGI IMG/M metagenome (GOLD analysis project Ga0209495, IMG submission 184629) | Methane-oxidizing microbial communities from mesocosms in the Hudson Canyon - EN1E Hudson Canyon (SPAdes) (version 2) | ecosystem: Environmental > Aquatic > Marine > Cold seeps | place... | reverse complement strand
AATACGCTGACACTGCCCCCCAGAGAACTCGTGTGGGTAACGGTTAATGAGGTTGGGCAACAAGCCGACACGGGTCATTATGGCTTGTACTTTTTCTTTTACCTGCGTTTTTGAAAACTCTGGGTGAAACGTAGTCAGAGGTTCGGCAATAATATCGCCAATATTCATGCGCGGGTTAAGCGAAGCCAATGGATCTTGGAAGATCATTTGAAGCTCTTGACGCTTTGAACGTAATTTCTTCTTATCCATTTTTGTCAGATCTTGACCCATCCACACTACGCTGCCGGTACGGGCAGGCAACATGCCGATTAAGGCACGCGCCAAGGTAGATTTGCCACAACCAGACTCCCCTACTACGCCAAGGGTTTCACCCTCAAAAATGTCTAAATCAATGCCATCCACCGCTTTTAAGGTTAATGGCTTTTGCCAAGGCCAAGCGCCTTCTTCGCGAATATCAAAATGCACCCGTAAATCTCTGACCGTTAAGATTTTTTCTTTTGTTTGGGTAGTGGTATTCATGGGGCACCTACACTTGCAATGGCCGCATGACAGGCACGTTGGCGGGTCTTTGAAAAAGAAACCAGTTCTGGCATGCTAACGAAACACGCGCTGCTTGCTTGCCCACAACGGTCCTGAAACGGACACCCTGCTGGTAATTGCATAAGATTAGGGGGGTTGCCTGGAATGGTAGCGAGTATGGGGCTGTCTGTGTCTAAGCGTGGCACAGACTCAAGCAGGCCACTGGTATAAGGATGGCTTGGCTGGTAAAAAATCTCTTCGGTGGTACCGTACTCCATGGTTTGTCCGGCGTACATCACCATCACGTTGTCACAAACTCCCGCCACCACGCCTAAGTCGTGAGTAATCATCACAATCGCCGTATTAAAGTCTTGCTTGAGCTCGTCTAACAAGGTCATAATTTGCGCTTGCACGGTCACATCTAAGGCGGTCGTGGGTTCGTCTGCAATCAGCAACTTAGGGTCACACAATAAAGCCATGGCAATCATCACCCGTTGGCGCATACCCCCTGAAAACTCGTGGGGGTACATGTTCATACGTTTGGCCGCTTCCGGCATTTTGACCGCTTCGAGCATCCGAATCGAGTGCGCCGTAGCGCTCTTCTTGTCCATACCTTTATGATGAATAAGCACTTCATTAAGCTGCTGGCCCACTTTTAAATAGGGGTTGAGCGAGGTCATGGGGTCTTGAAATATCATGGCTATTTGTTGCGCACGCACTTTGTTAAGTTCTGCTTGTGGCATGCCAATCAGTTCTAAACCACTAAACTTGGCACTACCGGTGGCTTGGCCATTTTTGGCAAGCAAGCCCATCAGTGCAAACGCGGTTTGGGATTTACCCGATCCAGACTCACCCACTATACCTAACGTTTCTCTAGCCTTTACGGAGAAACTTAAGTTCTTAACGGCGATCACTTGGCCGTCTGGGGTATCAAAACTAACGTTTAGTCCGTCGACTTGTAACAAACTCATTATCGTTCCTTGGGGTCTAAAGCGTCACGCAAACCATCGCCAACAAAGTTAAAACAAAACAGGGTAATAACCAAAAAGGTCAGCGGAAAAGCCAGTTGCCACAGGGCAAACTCCATGGTCACCACCCCTTCAGAGATTAATGCACCCCAGCTGGTTTCTGGCTCTTGTACACCTAGCCCCAAAAAGCTGATAAAAGATTCGAACATAATCATGCCAGGAATCATCAATGAGGCGTACACCAACACAATGCCCATAACGTTAGGCACCACGTGGCGCACAACAATACGCCATTGACTTACACCACAGGCATGGGCGGCTTCTATGTATTCTTTATTCTTGATGCTGAGGGTTTGACCTCGCACTATGCGCGCCATATCGAGCCACGACACGGCACCAATGGCAATAAATATTAAGATAATCTGTCGGCCGAACATCACCATAAGCATGATGACCATAAACATAAACGGTAGGGCTGAGAGGATTTCAACAATACGCATCATGACCATGTCAACGCGACCGCCAATAAAGCCGGATATGGCGCCGTATAAAGTACCAATAATAATGGCCACTACACTACTCAAAATGCCCACCATTAAGGAAATCTGGCTACCCTGTACCGTACGTGCATACAAGTCACGACCTAACTTATCAGTACCAAAATAATGGCCTGTTTCAAATGAAGGCTTGCCCAATTCAACGGGATTAGACAAGGCAAACCAGTCAATTTCTTCGTAGCTGTATTGCGCAAACTGACTACCAAATATGGAAAACAAAACGATCAAGCCGATAATGGCTAAACTGACTACGGCGGCTTTGTTGCGAAAGAAACGTCGCTTAGCATCTTGCCAAAGGCTGCGACCTTCAACTAACCCAGCACCAGACTCCAATTGCTGCGCAAACTCCTGAGCCGCTTTTTTGTGTTTAAATAACATGATGCCTATGAGCCCTTAATAACGAATCTTTGGATCGATGAATGCATAAATAATGTCAGTAACGGCGTTAAACGCGATGTACATCACACCTACTAATACAGTCACACCCATCACCATAGAATAATCTCGGTTAATAGCACCGTTAACAAAATGTTGGCCAATACCACCGGTGCCAAAGAACACGTCGATAATCACCGAGCCAGTAAGAACGCCGACAAAAAGCGGGCCTAAATAAGACACCACTGGCAGCATCATGGGTTTAAACGCGTGACGCAAAATGATAGTTCGGTATGGCAGCCCTTTGGCCTGAGCGGTCCGAATAAAGTTACTGCCCATCACTTCAATGAGGCTGCCTCGAGTGATACGGGCTATTTGCGCGACCAAATGAGTGGCCATGGCAAACACCGGCAACACCAAGTATTGCCAATCACCATCGTGCCAACCGCCTGCAGGCAACCACTTGACTTTATAGGACAGAAGCAATACCAACAGCGGTGCCATAACAAACGTAGGTAACACAATACCCGCCATAGCCGTAGTCATTAACGTATAGTCCATCCATTTATTATGGTTGAGGGCGGCAAGCATACCCATGGTAATACCTAAAGTTACAGCAATGAGTAGCGACCAAGCGCCAATTGTGGCCGACACCGCAAGACTAGGCCATACCAGATCGTTAATACTAAAATCTAAATAACGAAACGAAGGACCAAGGTCCCCTTGTAACAGATTACCTAGGTAAATAAGGTATTGTTCCCATACGGGCAAATCCAAATGGTACTTAGCGTTGATATTCGCCAACACTTCATCTGGCATGCCTTTTTCGGTTAAGAATGGGCTGCCCGGCGCCATGTACATTAAGGCAAAAGTGAGCATGGTCAACACAAGCAACGTAGGAATCGCCTGCAAGAAGCGACGGAATATAAAATTAAACATGAAGGTAATCCGAAAGCACTGTCAGCAACAGCAAGTGTTTAGTCATCGTAATCAAATAACTTCTAATGTGTAGATTGTATAAAAAGGCATTTGGTTACAATTGGGGCCGTATAACCTCGCTATACAGCCCCATTAAACAACACCATTAAATGGTGTTTAACCCATCAAAGCTTAGTCGGCTTTAATGTAAACATCGCGAGTATAAACGTTTCCTTCTGGGTTGTCGTACGCATACCCACCCACACGAGGCTTAATTAAGTTAACGCCTGTGTATTGGTAGATTGGGATGATTGGCATATCTTCTGCCAAAATTTCTTCCGCACGGTTGTAGTTAGCCGATGGATCAGCCATGGACTTAGCAGACTTCATTAAGTCAATGTATTCTTGGTTAACGTAGTTACCATCGTTATCACCAGAACCCAGTAAATCTAAGAAGGTAGAGGCTTCGTTATAGTCGCCACACCAGCCAGCACGAGCAATACTGAAGTTACCTTCGTTACGTGTGCTTAGGTAGGTCTTCCACTCTTGGTTTTCCAAAGTAGTGTCAACAGGCATCGCTTGCTTCCACATTTGTGAAATAGCGATGGCAATCTTCTTATGCCCTTCAGACGTGTTGTACAACAAGTTCATTTCTAGGGGATTTGAATCACTGTATCCTGCTTCTGCTAACAATGCTGCGGCAGCCACATTTCGCTCGGCTTGAGTCATACCGGCATAAGCAGGTGCTTTAGGAGAAAAATTGTTAGTAATATCTGGCGTCAAACTGTAGGCAGGCATTTGTCCCGTTGCAGTGATGTGCTCAGTAATGATGTCACGGTCAATAGCGTAAGAAAGCGCTTTACGAACACGCACGTCATCAAACGGTGCTTTTTCTACGTTCATAATGTAGTAGTAAGTGCACAGCTTAGGTGTGATGTAAATTTCATCACCCATTTCTTCACGCAACTGCTTGATTTGCTCGGTTGGAAAGTAACCAAAGTCCAATTCATCTGCACGGTAGCGTGCCAAAGAGGCGCTGGCCGCTTCAATCGGTAGGTATGTCACCTTGTTAATAACAGTTTCGCTGTCATTCCAGTAGTTTGTATTACGTACAGCAACCATACGCTCGTTTACACGCCAGTCACTAAGGGTATAAGCACCGTTAGTCACGATATTTTCTGGTTGGGTCCACTTGTCGCCATGGGTTTCGATGGTGGCACGGTGAGCTGGAAATAATGTGGAGTGAGTGACCATTTTGGCGAAGAACGGAATCGGCGCGTCTAAGGTAACTTCAAAGGTGTAGTCATCAACTGCACGCACACCTAACTCATTTGGCTCTTTTTCACCCGCAATGATGGCACTCGCGTTGCTGATACCTGGAATCTCAATAAACCAAGAATAAGGTGACGCTGTGATTGGGTCTACCGCACGCTGCCAACCGTATACGAAGTCATGGGCCGTTACTGTGTCGCCGTTAGACCACTTAGCATTTTTACGTAAATTAAAGGTATAAACCGTGTTGTTGTCGTTAGTAGTATAACCTAGAGCAACACCCGGCATTTCGTCACCGTTACGCGCTTGGTTCATCAAACCTTCAAATAGGTCACGGGCAATGTTTGCACCTACAGTGCCTTCGATTTTCTGTGGGTCTAGAGTACCTGGCTCAGCACCGTTATCACGTACAAACTCTTGTACGTCAGCTAGCTTAGTACCAGCCGGTACATTTGCCGCTAAAACTTGTGGAGCAAAGCTAGTAGCAGCAACTGCGCTGGCCAACAACATGCTTTGTAGCAGTTTGGTTTTATTCATTATACATAACCTCCAAAGGGTCAGTTCATTATTATTAGACACGCTACCTGCGCAACCTGACGTCAGCCCAATCACTTTGTTCTGATGACAAAAAGTATGCAATGCAAAAACAGGAAAATAAATGTAGACTTTACACATATAACTGCATGTTTTAACAGAACCGATTACATATTATGAACAGCCCTATCGCTTCCCATAACTTAATCAATCAATATCAAAGGCTTAGCTCATATTTTTCACAAAGAAACGAAGTCTTAACCACGGTTGATGAACTGGCTGATGCCTTGTGCTGTACACGTAGGAATGTGAATTTAGTACTGGAAAAGATGAGCCTGCAAGACTGGTTAGTGTGGGTGCCGAGCCGTGGCCGTGGTAAAAAATCACGTTTAACCCTACTAGCCAACGACTCAAACCTTACCGTACAACTTGCCATTCAAACCGCCAAACAGGGTCACCTGGAGGACGCCTTTGGTATGTTGAATAGTGGCTCCGAAAAAACCGCATTGTTTGATTATTTAAAAACACAGCTGGGTTTTCAGGGGCATAAAAACCAAACATTGAGGATTCCCTACCCACGCACCATCGCCGAACTCAACCCGGCCACAGTCGCTCGGACGACCGAAATCCACATGATTCAACAAATCATGGACGGTTTGGTCCGTTTTGACGGTGCAAGACAGGATATTACCCCTCATTTGGCTCATAGCTGGCGCCACAACCAAGATGGCACCCAGTGGACATTTTTTTTAAGACCAGGAATTATTTTTCATCACGGTCGGCCGCTGATATCTGAAGACGTTAAAGCTACTTTGGAACACCTTCGCGACTTTGTTGGGCCTTACCAGTACTTATATCGCCACATCACCCAAATAAACTGCCCTACTTCCTATAGTGTAGAAGTCACGTTGGCTCGCCAAGACCATTTATTCTTACACCTGTTAAGCAACCAAACCAGCGTCATACAGCCGCACGAATTAATGCACCAACAACACTATTATAAGCAACCCATAGGAACCGGTGCGTTTAAAATAGGCAACAGCAATGATTTCCAACTGGAATTGATTGCTAACGATCAGTATTTTCAAGAAAGACCTCTGCTAGACAACGTAGAGATTCTATTATTTACCGATGAAGCCGCTGCTTTGGAAGATACTTCAGATATTTATTTCACCAATACCAGCCACAACCAGCATCGCAGCATGCAGCACAAACACAAGATAGAAGTCGGCTACCAATACTTGTTATTTAATGTTGAAAACACTAACTCGCCGATACAAGACTTACGTATTCGTCGTTGTATTCGTTCTATGGTGGATGGCCAAGCCATGGTGGACGAATTAGGCGACGAACGCGCCTCCGCAGCCCAGCGGTTACTTCCAGAATGGGAAGATGACACTCAAAGACTGATATTTCAGGTTAGGCCTCGTATGCCAATGCGCTTGCAACAGCCACTTAAGCTCTACACTTACGGCATGCATATCGTCGATGCCCATTGGATTCAAAAAACCCTTGCAAGCTTTGACATTGAGGTCGACGTGCAGGTATTGGATTACCACCTGTTTGCAGACCCTAATAACTGGCTGGATGCAGATTTAGTGCTGTCGGGCGAAGTGCTTGATGAAAATTTAGAAATGGCGCTGTATGAGTGGTTTGCTACCCAGCGGTCCCTAAGGCACTGTATGGGCCACAAACAACGCAATATCATCGATGAAAAACTATGCACTGCATTGGCATTGCCAAGTAAGGACTTGCGCATGGACGCCTTTAGAAAAATGGACATTCACTTACAGCAAGAGTTAATCCTGCTGCCGTTATACCACCATCAACAACAAATGCATTATGGAGATCGAGTTCAAGGTTTGCAACTCAACTGCTTAGGCTGGGTAGACTTTAAGGATATTTGGTTCGACGATGGACGTTAGGTCCCTCGTTATTCCGGCGCAGGCCGGAATCTGTGTCAGAAGCCTGAGGTCCTGACCTTCGTCAGGACGACGTGCTGGAGGTCAGGACGATCTTTTGGCATTACATATCGTCAGCATCAATGGCCATCACACTATCGCTACCGGCCACTATCGAACGACGGTGAAATTCAAAGCGAGGCAAGATGTGATCTAGGTAATAGGCGGCTGTAGCCAACTTATTGGCTACAAATCGTTGATTGTCTTCGCTCGCCACCAAATCAGCACTACGAACCATTTGCCAAGCGCCACACACGTAACCGCTTAACATCAACAGGTCATAGCTTACAGAACCTGCAAACATAACATCATCCGGCGCTTGCTCCAACAACAGTTGGTAGCACGACTCTAAGCCGTCAATCGCTTCGGCCATGTTATGTTGCTGCGTTTGATTGACCGCATGCCCATGTTTTGCCAGATCATCGCGCATTTGCTGCACTAGGTCTGCCATAGCAGCACCTTGATCAAACAAGGTTTTGCGACCTACTAAGTCTAAGGCTTGAATGCCTGTGGTGCCTTCATAGATGGTTAAAATACGCGCATCACGCTGGTGTTGAGCGGCACCTGTTTCTTCGATAAAACCCATACCGCCGTGAATTTGCACACCCAAAGAAGTGACTTCTTGTGACGCTTCTGTACACCAACCTTTAGCAATAGGCGTTAGCAAACCCACCCGTTTATTGGCTAGACCTCGGGCTTCTGGTGTTTTTGCTTTGTGACTTAAGTCGATCTGTGCCGCGGTAGCATAAGCCACTGCTCGGCCCGCTTCAGTAAGGCTACGCATAGTCATTAACATACGACGCACATCGGGATGATTAATAATAGAACCACGCTCTCTAGTGCCCGGTGCCGCACACTGAACTCGGTCTCGGGCGTATTCTAGAGCGCCTTGATAGGCTCGATCCGATAAACCGACACCTTGGAGGCCTACCACCAAACGTTCGTTATTCATCATTGTAAACATGGCGGCCAAACCTTGATGGGGCTGACCCACAAGGTACCCAATAGCGCCGTCGTTGTCGCCATAACTCATGACACACGTCGGGCTAGCGTGAATGCCCATCTTATGTTCAACATTGATGGCATAGGCGTCATTTCGGGCACCTAAACTACCGTCGGCATTAACCAGGTATTTGGGCACTAAAAATAAGGAAATCCCTTTAACACCGTCGGGTGCATCGGGTAATTTTGCCAGCACGAGGTGGATAATATTATCCGTCATGTCATGATCTCCCCACGTAATAAAGATCTTCTGGCCTTTAATACGAAAGTGATCGCCATCTGGCGTGGCGGTAGATTTGATGACAGCTAGATCCGTGCCTGCATGAGGTTCTGTGAGGTTCATGGTACCCGTCCATTCGCCACTAACCATTTTGGGCAAATACACGTCCTTTAGCGCCTCACTACCGTGGGCAACTATGGCTTCGGTAGCCCCTGCAGTGAGCATCGGGCACAGACCCAAGGACATATTGGCCGCGTTCATCATCTCTGCAACCGGCATAGAAAAACTAAACGGTAAACCTTGACCACCGTATTGCTCGTCAAAATACAAGCTGCTCCAGCCGCCTTGAGCGTACTCTTGATAGGCCTGTTTAAAGCCGTCTGCAGGCTGCACGCCGTCTGAGGTTAACTTCACCCCTTGCTGGTCTCCAGTAAAGTTAATTGGTGACCACACTTGGCTTGCCAGCTTGTCGGCTTCGGATAACACCGCCTGTAACAAGTCTTCACTGGCATCTTCATTACCAATAGCCACGGCGAAGCTAGGCAAATCCAGCAATCGATTTACAACAAAATTCATATCTTCTAAGGGTGCTTGGTAGTCGCTCATAAAATTGGCTCGTGTATGTTAATGTGGGGTAGACGGTTAGTGAGTGTCGATTAAGCTAATTTTAGCCTGACAATTGTACCTAGGTGAAATTATGCCTATCATGCTGACCCATGGGTTCCCAATAAAACTCATCAGACAACTGAACCACACAAGGAGCAACACAGTGTCACAACACGGGTATTATTTAGAAGATTTAACCATAGGCATGACCTCAAGCTATGAAAAAACCATTAGTGGCGAAGACATAACTACGTTTGCGGCAGTGACCGGCGACACCAACCCTGTACACTTAGATGAGGCCTATGCTGCAACCACGATGTTTAAAGCCCGCATTGCCCATGGCATGCTTAGCGCCGGGTTAATTTCTACAGTGCTGGGCACTCAGTTGCCGGGGCCTGGGTGTATTTATCTAGACCAACAAATTAAGTTTCGAGCACCGGTGTATATTAACGACACTGTGGTCGCCACGGTCACGGTTGAAGAAATAGACCCACGGCGCAGACGCGTCAGCCTTAAAACCCAGTGTTTTGTAAATGAAAAACTGGTGGCTGACGGTAGCGCTTCGATGATGGTTGATAAGCGAGGTTAGTTGGTTTAGAGCTTAGCCGTTAGGCGTCTAATCTCTTCTTCCCTAGCAATCAAGGTACGTTGTAATTCGTTAAGTTTAGTGGTCACTTCTGAGTTTTCACTATCGCGAGATTTAAGTAAGGTACGCAAATCGGTCTCACGTCGAGCCGTATCAGACTTGTCGACGATGGTGCGCTTTTTAAGTTCTTTAATATCGAATTCGCGCTGCTGCAGCTCGTCTTCCAATCGTTTGAGACGGTTTGACGACGCCAGTGCCGCGGTTGTCGACTTGGACATGTTACGAGATTGATTGGTGATTTCACCACGGTATTTACGCAACTCTTCGTCTTGGCTACGAATTTGGCTAAATTGGGTATCGGACGTGACAGACGTACGAGCCAGTTCCCCTTGTAAATCTTGTACTTGGGCATTAAAGGCCGTTTCTTTTTTGCCCCATTCGTCACGCAATTTGTCTAATTGATGGCGATAGTAGCTGACTTTGCTCTCGACCTTACTAATGGTTTCTTGGTGACGCGCAGTTTCTTCGCGCATGCGATTATCAAGTTGTTTTTTAGCTTCGTCACTGCTGGCTTGCGCGCGCTCCATCTCGCCCTTATATTCTGCAACCTTGTACTCCATACTGCTAAGGTTGGTTTCCGTGGCTTGTAGGTTACTACGCAACATGGCGCGTTCGGCTTCTAAGTTTTTAACGTTATGGGTATGTCCGCTAATTTGCGTGCGCAAGCGTTGATTTGAGTCTTCCAACGACTGCAGTTGAGATTTCGACAAATACAACTCATCTTCTAGCACAACACCCGCCTCAGAAATGACCTTATTGTCTTTAGCTGTTAACTCAAGCTCTAAACGTGCGTCTTTGAGGGCATTTTCCCAAATCAACTGCACAGACTGATACACAGTATCGGGCACATCAGGCCTATTAGAAGGGGCAATACTGGTACGAAAAGCCACCTTACTTTCTTGTTCCATCCACCAGTGTTTGAGCTGATCTACTAATTCGTCAGACGCGTCAACTTGCAACTGATCTGCAATCACTTGCACGCTCACTTTTTGGCCGGCAAACATCAGTTTACTCGCCATTTTATAGATTGTAGCTGTATCGGTACGATCATCCATGGTGGTAACAAATCTCCAAATAAAAAAACACCAGCACAGGTTTGGACCGGTGTTGTGTAAGGCCACTAACTCAGGCTAAAAGTTTACCTTGTCGGTGCGCAATAGCAATAAAAAATGCCAGTTTTGTTAGGCTGGGACCATCTGCCGCAATACGTATTTTTGTATTTTGCCCGTGGCCGTTTTAGGTAACGCACCAAACACCACATGTTTAGGCACTTTAAAACGCGCCATATTGGTTCTGCAATGCTGTATGAGCTCTTCTTCGGTCGCACTTTCACCCTCTTTCAGCTCCACAAAAACACATGGTGTTTCGCCCCACTTTTCGTCAGGTCTAGCCACAACTGCTGCTTCTAGCACTGCTGGATGCTGATATAGAACCCCTTCTATTTCGATGGAAGAAATATTTTCACCACCAGAAATAATAATGTCTTTAGCGCGGTCTTTAATCTCCATATAGCCGTCTTCGTGCCACACGGCTAAATCACCCGAGTGGAACCAACCGTCTGCAAACGCTTCTTCGGTGGCCGTTGGGTTTTTTAAATAGCCTTTCATCACCATATTGCCGCGCAAACAAATCTCACCAATGGTTTCGCCATCTTTAGGCACAGGCGTCATGGTTTGCGTATTCATCACCACATGGTCTTCCTGATTAGGCCCACGCACGCCTTGACGCGCCTTAACCGCAGCCTGCTCTGGGGTAGATAAATGACCCCAGCGATCTTCTTGCCATTCACAAATAACACAAGCACCAAAGGTTTCGGTAAGGCCATAAACATGGGTTACATCAAACCCGAGATCTTGCATGGCTTCAATAACCGCTGCTGGCGGCGCTGCACCGGCAGTCATTACCTTAACTTGATGATTAATGCCTTGCTTGTGCTGCGAGTCAGCATTATTGATCATATTGAGCACAATCGGTGCACCACCAAAGTGAGTTACCTTCTCTTGCTTAATGAGCTGCAACATAATTTCTGGTCTAAGGTGCCGGATAAACACATTAGTGCCCGCCAATAGCGCCGTAGTCCAGGGAAAACACCAACCATTACAGTGGAACATTGGCACCACGGTCATAAAGGTAGGAAATTTGGGCATATCCCAAGACAAGGCCATGTTCATGGCCGTAAGGTAGGCCCCTCGGTGGTGATACACCACACCCTTAGGGTTGCCGGTCGTGCCAGAGGTGTAATTTAGGCTAATCGCCTGCCATTCGTCTTCCGGCATATGCCAGGCTGCACACTCATCGCCTGCCAGCGCTAAATCTTCGTAGGTCGCTGTACCGATAAGCCGACCACCAGTATAGGTAGGGTCATCAATATCAATCACTATTGGGCGGGTGTTGCTCAAGTTAAGCGCCTCAGCTACAACCTCAGAAAACTCGCGGTCAACCATCACTAACTTGGTTTCTGCATGATCGAAAATAAAGGCGATGGTGGCTGCATCTAAGCGCGTATTGATCGCGTTCAGCACGGCACCGGCCATAGGCACACTATAATGGCTTTCGAACAGTTCCGGGCCGTTATGGGCCACCACCGACACAGTATCTCCCAAACCTATACCATGCTGTTGCAATGCTGCAGACATACTGCTGCAGCGCTGGTAGGTTTGTAACCAGGTACGTCGAAGATCGCCATAAACTTGAGCCGTGCGGGTGGGGTAAACTTCGGCGGCGCGCTTAAGTAACGATAAAGGCGATAGGCTTTGAAAGTTAGCCTGATTTTTTGCAAGATCGGTGTCGTACATATACTGACTCAATAACAAGAGATTAAAACGCCAGCTTAACCAAACCACGCACCGAACACCAGCTGGGCATTGGTCGCAACCGATGGCTCAGGCCTCAGCTACTCAAGCGGTCAACCGCTGCTTGTAATCGTTGATCGAGTGGCGCTCGTACGTCGATTTTCTTGTCTGTGCTAGGATCAACCAAGCGCAACTGTGCCGCATGTAAGAATAAACGGTTTAATCCTAGCTTACGTTGCTGTTGGTTGGCTTCGTCTAGGCCGTACTTAGGATCACCAATAATTGGGTGGCCCATATGCTGACAATGGACCCGAATTTGATGGGTCCGGCCAGTGATCGGCTTAGCTTCAACCAAAGTAAATTGACCCAGGGTTTGCAATATCCGATAGCGTGTAATACAGCGCTTCCCTTGTTGATCGACACGCACCATGCGCTCACCGGATTGCACCACATTTTTTAGTAGCGGTGCATCAACCTTTTGGCACCCTTTTGGCCAGCCGCCGATCACCAACGCGTGATACACTTTGTCGATACCACCCTCGCGCAGCTGGGCATGAATAGCTCTAAGGGTAGAACGTTTTTTGGCCACCATAATACAACCCGACGTGTCCCTGTCTAGGCGGTGTACTAACTCCAAAGCTCTTTCGTTGGGGTACAGTTGGCGCAAGCTTTCGATCAAACCAAGATTAATACCACTGCCGCCATGCACTGCTAAACCGTGGGGTTTATTAACAATAATCAAGCCTGGGCTTTCGTACAAAATCGCATCTCGAAGCTGCTTTTCTAAGCCTTTGCTCACCGCTGCCGGGGCATTAGGTTCTGGCAGCTTTACCGGCGGCACACGCACGACATCACCATCTTTAAGCTTATAATCGGGCTTAATACGGCCCTTATTAACCCGCACTTCGCCTTTTCTCACAATGCGGTAGATTAAGCTTTTAGGAGCACCCTTGAGCTGAGTAATAAGAAAGTTATCAATACGCTGGCCGGCCCTATCATCGTCAATAATGACAAATTTAACGGCAGTCGCCGTGAGTGGAGGCGCAGAGGTTAGTTTTTGTGGCATAAATGAAGAACTGATGATGTTATTAATTGCGAGTGGTGGAGGCGAATGGTAACATAGAGGCCACTGAAACTAACACAATTTCAGTCACACAATATTTTGGTGGGGTCTGACAAACCCAGCCCGTTGATTTTGCCGTTTAAACAAAGCTCATTAAATAGCTCCGCAAAATCCAAATGAAATAGGCT
>Ga0209495_1002044_pt1 | contig 13622 bp, 11 predicted proteins | sample EN1Hudsemesocosm_FD_184629 | JGI IMG/M metagenome (GOLD analysis project Ga0209495, IMG submission 184629) | Methane-oxidizing microbial communities from mesocosms in the Hudson Canyon - EN1E Hudson Canyon (SPAdes) (version 2) | ecosystem: Environmental > Aquatic > Marine > Cold seeps | place... | reverse complement strand
ACGTTTGAATATTGATATTTTATAGACCGGCAAGCGTGTGAAAATAAATTCATTTACCTCTTTAGCACTGATAATTCTATTCGCCTCCTCACCTGTTAAGGCGGCCGACAGTTTTATCGTTGAAAATATTCAAGTTAATGGTTTGCAAAGAATTTCTGCTGGGACCGTTTATAACTATTTACCTGTCACTGTGGGTGAAAACTTTGCTTTTAATAAAGCCGGTTCAGCCATTAAAGCCTTATTTAAAACTGGTTTTTTCAAAGACATTTCTTTAGAACAAGAAGGTTCCACACTGGTTGTCAATGTAAAAGAAAGACCCTCTATTGCAAAAATTATTTTTGAAGGCAACAAAGACCTTAGTTCAGACGACTTAACATCGGCACTTAAAAAGATTGGCCTAGCAGAAGGTAAGGTTTTTAATCGACAAGTGCTGGATAAGGTAGAACAAGAGTTAAGACGACAATATTTTAGTCATGGTAAATATGGCTTAAAGATTAAAACCGATGTTTCCCGACTCACAAGAAACCGTGTAGGTATACATATCGATATATCTGAAGGACGAGTTGCCAAGATTAAGCAGATAAATGTCGTAGGGAATAGGATTTATGAGAATAAAACCTTACTTAAAGCATTTGCACTAAGCACAACCAATTGGCTTTCTTTCTACACTAAAGATGATCAATACTCAAAACAAAAACTTTCCGCCGACCTTGAACGATTACGCTCTTATTATTTAGATAGAGGCTACATCAACTTTTCAATTGAATCGACACAAGTAGCTATTACACCGGATAAAAAAGAAATTTATGTCACGGTTAATCTCAAAGAAGGTGAGCTGTTCACACTTGAAAAAGTTAAATTAGCGGGAAACCTGGTCGTTGATCCAGAAGAAATCATTAAGCTAGTCAAAGTGGGCCCAGGGGAAATATTTTCTCGAAAAAATGCCACAGAAACATCAAAATCAATTTCTGACAGATTGGGAGATGAAGGTTATGCATTTGCCAACGTCAACATGGTTCCAGAAATTAATGACGAATCAAAAACCGTCAATATGACCTTTTTTGTTGACCCAGGCAAGCGTGTTTATGTCCGCAGAATTAATATGACAGGAAACACAAAAACCAGAGATGAAGTTTTAAGAAGAGAATTAAGACAAATGGAATCCAGCTGGGCATCCTCAGCAAAAATTGAACGCTCAAAAATAAGACTACAAAGACTGGGTTATTTTGAAGAAGTCAATATTGAAACGCCTCCAGTGGTAGGGACTTCTGATCAAATTGATGTTAATTATTCCGTAGTAGAAAAGTCATCAGGTAATTTATCTGCTGGGGTAGGTTTTTCCCAAACGCAAGGCATTGTGTTTAATGCCAATGTTTCACAAGACAATGTTTTCGGTTCGGGTAAACGAGTTAATCTAGCCTTTAATAATAGTAGTGTATCAACCCGTTATAGTTTTGGTTATTTTGACCCCTACTTCACACTGGATGGTGTGAGTTTTGGTTACGACCTGGGCTACAGTGCCAGAGATGCGGAGGAAGCCAATATATCCAACTACTCAACAGATGTTATCAATAGTAGTTTTAATTTTGGTTTACCATTAAACGAAAATGATCGCCTGCGTTTTAATATTGATCTTAAACATACAAAACTAGAGACGTCCGATTTTTCTTCTGATGAAATCCTTACGTTTATTGAAGACAATGGCGATAAATATATCACCCTAGGATTATCAACCGGCTGGACTCATGACACATTGAACCGGGCTGTTTTCCCCAGTGCAGGTGGACAGCAAAGATTATCAGCCATGGCAACAGTGCCAGGAAGTGACCTTGAATATTATAAGATCTCATATAAACATCAGGAATATTTTCCAATAGCGAAAGATTTAACCTTTAGACTACTAGGTGAAGTTGCTTACGGGGATGGCTATGGAGATACTGATTCATTACCATTTTTTGAACACTATTATGCCGGCGGTGTTAAATCAGTCCGTGGTTTTGATGACAACACTCTAGGCCCAAGAGACTCTAGGAACGATCCGTTTGGTGGATCAAGTAAAATTATCGGGAAGGCAGAGTTATTTTTTCCAGTCCCGTTTGTTGAAGATGTGAAATCAATAAGAATTGGCTCATTTATAGATGCCGGTGCCGTAAGTAATAGTTTTGAAATTGGGGACATGAAGTATTCGGTTGGGCTTTCAGGAGAATGGCTATCTCCCTTTGGCGCATTATCAGTAAGTTTTGCTATTCCGATGAATGTTAACGATGACGATGAAGAGCAAAGTTTCCAATTTTCATTTGGGTCTGGCTTTTAATTTACAGCTTGCATATTTTATTTACGAACGATTTAACCTATAATCTGTCAAGTATCGGAATTGCCTTAAGCAATATTTTAGTGCGGTTTTGCCGTTTAGTTATTAATGTTAAAGATGGATTTATTGATGAAAAAAAGAATTTCTTTGTTTTTAGTGCTTTTGTTTGTTGTTAATGTCAGTTATGCCGAATTAAAAATTGGGTTTGTAAATGTCGCAAAGGTTCTTGAAAAAGCACCACAAGCAGAAAAAGCAAAAAAACGTTTAGAAAAAGAGTTTTCACCCCGTGACAAACACTTAGTTTCACAAGGAAAAGAAATTAAAAAACTTGAAGAAAAACTAGGCCGTGATGCTTCAGTCATGGGCGAGTCAGAACGCCGCAAACTAGAAAGAGATATTGTCGCCAAGAAAAGAGAAGCGAAACGCTCTCAACAAGAATTTAGTGAAGATTTTAATATGCGCCGTAATGAAGAGCTAGGTAAATTACAGCGCCGTATTCTAGAAGCCGTTAGAGCCTTAGCTAAAGATGAAAAATTTGATTTACTAATGACTGATGGTGTTATTTATGCAAGCGATCAAGTCAATGTAACCGCACAGGTACAAAAGAAATTAGCATCTTTATCTGACTAATTTTTTATTAAAAGGCATTAACTATGACAGGGCAATTGGACATTTTACAAATTCAGGAACTATTACCACATAGATACCCTTTTCTATTGGTCGACAAAGTACTTGAATGTGAACCTAAAGAACGTTTACTCGCATGTAAAAACGTCACCTTTAACGAGCCCTTTTTTCAAGGCCACTTTCCTAACAACCCTGTTTTCCCTGGTGTGCTAATGTTAGAAGCACTCGCTCAGGCCACCGCATTATTAACCGCTCAATCAGATGATCAATTTGGACCTGGAACCACCTATTTTCTAGCAGGCATTGATAAAGCACGCTTTAAAAAACAAGTAGGACCCGGTGACCAACTAATGCTGGAAGCACTCTTTGTTAAAAGCAGACGAAATATCTGGTCATTTGAATGTCGAGCAGAAGTAGATGGTGTACTTGCCGCAAGTGCTAACATTATGTGTGCAGCAGTGGTAGGTTAACTTGATAGATCCAAAAGCAATTGTAGATATTAATGCAGAAGTTGCGGATGATGTTGTCGTCGGTCCCTTTTCTATTATTGGTGCTGACGTACAAATAGACTCAGGTACTATCATCGGTCCACACGTTGTCATTAAAGGCTCTACAGCGATAGGAAAAGATAACCATATTTATCAGTTCACATCGATTGGTGAAGACCCTCAAGATAAAAAATATGCCGATGAAAATACGCGACTGGAAATAGGTGATAGAAATATTATTCGCGAGTTTTCCACTATGCACAGAGGAACCCTACAAGACCATGGTTTAACCTTAATTGGTAGTGATAACTTATTTATGGCTTATACCCATGTTGCCCATGATTGTATCGTTGGGGATCATGTGATTATGGCCAATGGTGCATCAATTGCAGGGCACGTTCACCTGGGCGATTCATCCATCTTAGGCGGCTTTACTCTAGTTCACCAATTCACTCAAATTGGTGCTTATAGTTTTTCTGCTATGGGCAGCGCTATTACCCAAGACATACCTCCCTTTGTTATGGTCGGTGGCAGACCAACCCGCCCTCACGGTATTAATTCTGTCGGCATGGAACGCAAAGGAATTTCGCCTGAAGTGGTCAGGCAAATCAGAAAAGCTTATAAAATTTTATACAAAACTAATTTGCGTCTTGAAGATGCGATAGAAGAAATGGAAGACATGGCGGGTGATAGCAAGGAACTTTCAGATATGGTGAGCTTTTTAAGAAATGTCACCCGAGGAATTTTACGATAAACACAAGGAGACTGTCCGAGAATAGAAAAACCTACTCCGGAAAAGCCATTTTGGCCAGATTTTCCGTTCATTTTCGTTAAATAACTCATTATTCGCCTCAAATGAACGAAAAACCTGACTCAAAATCGCTTTCCCTCGCTACGGTTTCTATTCCCAGACAGCCACCTAGAATTGTTGCTGGCATAGATGAAGTAGGAAGAGGCTGTCTTGTTGGCCCCGTTATCGTTGCTGCGGTTATTCTAGACCCCAGCAAACCCATTGCCGGGCTCACTGACTCAAAGAAACTATCTGAGAAAAAACGCCAGCACTATGCTGAGTTAATCAAAGAACATGCACTTGCCTGGACTATAGGTCGGGCAGAACCTTGTGAGATAGACCAACTTAATATCCTACAAGCCACACTACTAGCAATGAGTAGAGCCTATTCCCAACTATCAGTTAAACCTGAGTGGGTACAGGTTGATGGCACTTTTTATCCAGACATTCCTTGTTTAGGCGAAACCATTGTGCAAGGTGACTCAAAAATAGCAGAAATATCTGCCGCATCTATCTTAGCCAAAGTTGCTAGAGATAGTGAAATGATCACCCTAGATGCCTTATACCCAGGCTATGAATTTGCAAAACACAAAGGCTATCCAACCAAGTTGCATATAGAGAGAATTCAAACCATCGGCGTAACAGAGCAACATCGAAAATCATTTGCTCCTGTCAAAAAGCTCTTAGTGACATAAATCCCCTTCACCCCAGATCATTCGCTCAAAATCCATGAAACCAGAGTTTGTTCATCTACGCGTTCATTCCGAATTCTCTTTAGTGGATGGTATAGTAAAAATCAAGCCATTAGTGAAGCATATTGCCAGCTTCAATATGCCAGCAGTTGCTTTAACTGAACAATCTAATCTTTTTTCTCTGGTTAAGTTTTACCGAGCCGCCCAATCCCAAGGTTTAAAACCTATAATGGGTGCAGATGTTCATATCTATAATCCAGAAGAACCCACCAGCCCTTTTGGCCTAACCCTATTAGCCTGTAACCAAACCGGCTATACCGTTCTTAAAGAATTAATATCTCAAGCTTATCAAAAAGGCCAGCATTTAGACGTTCCTATGCTAAAAAAGGAATGGCTAGAACAGAATCATCAGGGATTAATTGCCATGTCAGCTGCTATGGATGGTGATATAGGTCACGCGATTATCAATGATAAAAGCGAACAGGCTGAGCAATGTGCTTTATATTGGCAATCGATTTTTAAACACAGTTTTTATCTTGAAATACAGCGCGTAGGAAAGCCAGATGAAGAACGCTATATCAAAGAAGCCGTTGATCTGGCGTTAAAACTCGACTTACCCGTTGTAGCAACAAACGATGTAAGGTTTATAGACGCATCTGATTTTAATTCTCATGAAGTCCGCGTATGTATTAATCAAGGACGTGTTCTTGATGATACTCGCCGACCCAAGAGCTACACTGACCAACAGTACCTTCGTACTACCGAAGAAATGCTTGAACTGTTTGCAGATATTCCAGAAGCCTTAGAAAACACCATAGAAATTGCAAAACGCTGCAATGTAGAATTAACGCTGGGCGAAAACTACTTACCAGACTTCCCCGTACCCGAAGGGATGACACTGGATGAGTTCTTTATCGATGCATCACGACAAGGCTTAGAGCAACGACTACAGCAATACCCTCCCACAGGCACCGGTAGTGATGAACAAAACAGGCAAGTTTATTCTGATCGTTTAGAACTGGAACTCGGTGTTATTACCCAAATGGGATTTCCTGGGTATTTCATGATTGTGGCAGACTTTATTCAATGGGCAAAAAACAATGCCATCCCAGTCGGTCCTGGGCGAGGCTCTGGTGCAGGATCACTCGTTGCCTATGTCCTCAATATTACAGACTTAGATCCTATTGAATTTGACCTGTTATTTGAGCGTTTCTTAAACCCTGAAAGGGTCTCCATGCCTGATTTTGATATCGATTTCTGCATGGATAGACGAGACGAAGTGATTGATTATGTTGCCAGGCATTATGGTCGAGATAAAGTGTCTCAAATCATAACCTACGGCTCAATGGCTGCAAAAGCGGTTATACGTGATGTTGGCCGAGTGATGGCCTTCCCTTTCGGCTTTGTTGATGGACTGGCAAAATTAGTACCGTTTGAAATAGGCATGACCCTGTCAAAAGCCTTACAGGAAAGTCCTGATTTTAAAAAACGCTATGAAATGGAAGACGATGTAAAGACTTTATTGGACATGGCCTTGTCTTTAGAAGGCACCTCCCGAAACGCTGGGAAACATGCTGGTGGTGTTGTTATATCGCCCACTAAACTAACAGACTTCTCCGCGCTGTACTGCGAACAAGATGGCAGCAACCTCGTTACCCAGTTTGATAAGGATGATGTTGAAGCCGTAGGTCTGGTTAAGTTTGATTTTTTGGGCTTGCGGACATTGACCATTATTGACTGGGCTATTCAAACCATTAATAGTAAAAATAAAGCAGAAGGTAAAGCCTTAGTTGATATAAGCCAAATTCCTCGTGATGATGAAGCCACCTATCAGGGCATATTTATGACCTGCCAGACAACTGCGGTGTTTCAATTAGAGTCTCGTGGCATGAAAGAGCTTATCAGAAAGCTTAAACCTGACTGTTTTGATGACATCATCGCTCTGGTGGCGCTATTTAGACCAGGGCCGCTCGAATCAGGTATGGTTGATGACTACATCAATGTAAAACATGGAGCCAAAGCAGAATATGCACACACCTTACTAGAACCCATACTAAGCCCAACCAATGGCGTTATCTTGTATCAAGAACAAGTAATGCAAATTGCCCGTGAATTAGCTGGCTACACCCTAGGCGGAGCGGATATGTTACGTCGCGCCATGGGTAAGAAAAAACCAGAAGAAATGGCGAAGCAACGAACCATTTTTACTGAAGGCTCCATTAACAACCAGATAGAAGAATCAATAGCCACTTACGTTTTTGATTTAATGGAAAAGTTTGCTGGCTATGGTTTTAACAAATCTCACTCTGCAGCTTATGCATTAGTCGCCTATCAAACAGCCTGGTTAAAACAGCACTACCCAGCCGCGTTTATAGCGGCCGTATTGTCATCAGATATGGACAATACAGACAAAGTTGTCATATTAATAGAAGAATGCAGAGAAATGAAACTTCCCCTCTGCCCGCCTGATATTAATCTATCTCACTATCACTTTACAGTAAATGACCAAGATGAGATTGTCTATGGTATTGGAGCGATCAAAGGCGTTGGTGAAGCTGCGATCGAAGACCTACTGGCTGAACGAGAGAAAAATGGGCCATTCAAAGGGCTTTACGATTTATGTAAACGCGTTGAATTAAGAAAAGTAAATCGACGTGTGCTAGAGGCTCTGATCAAAGGCGGTGCTTTTGATAGCATTGATAAAAACAGAGCCTCACACCTTGCCGAACTCACCACGGCAATTAAAGTCGCTGAACAACACGGAAAAATGGCCCAAACAGGTCAGAACGACATGTTCGGTTTAGCCGTTCAGGTTGATAACGGTGACGATACAGAAGCCTACTCAACGATTGTCGAGCCCTGGTCAGAAAAACAACGCCTGGATGCAGAAAAAATCACCTTAGGTCTGTACCTAACCGGTCATCCCATTGAACAATATGAATCAGAACTCGCTCATATTCGTCATGCTTGTATTGGTACCCTATTAGCCGATGCAGAGCGCTCAAAATCTAAAATGGAAGGACGTGTTGCCGGTTTAATTGTTGAAATGAGAACAAGACAAACCAAAAAAGGCACCACAATGGGCTTTGCGACGCTGGATGATAGAACAGGTCGACTGGAAGTCGCTGCTTTTAGCAAAACCTTTGAACAATATCGGGATATTTTATCCAAAGATACTTTACTGGTTGCAGAAGGCCCTCTCAGTATTGATGATTTTTCCGGTGGTTTAAGATTAACAGCAGACAAGCTATACACCTTTGAACAGGCAAGAGAGTTATTTGCACGCTGTATTTTTTTACATTGGAGCCCCCAAGAGGATCAAAGTGCATCAAAAGCATTCACTACAGCGTTAAAACAAGTGTTACAACCGTTTACTGGCGGTAATTGCCCAATCCAAATCGGTTATCAATCCACACAAGCAGAAGCAATTATACAGTTAGGAGATGACTGGCGAATCCACCCATCCGATGAACTCATATTACGCTTGAACAGTTTTTTATCAGCCGATGCTGTTGAAGTAAGGTATCGTTAAAATAAAGCAGCAACGCAGAACTACACAATCAAAGAGTTTGAGCTTAGTATTACCAGCATTATTTCCTTTTGAAATACTATTTTCAGTAGATTTGTATATGCATTGCACCGGTATTTAATTTATCATGAAGCTATCTATAAATTAGATATCACATATTCTTATGAAATATCATGAGTGATAATCCAAAGTTAAAGACATCAGAGGCACAGCTTTGTTCTACACCTGAAGCCACAGCAGCATTACTAACTGAGTTTCAGACACGCCAAGCTGAACTGGAAATGCAAGTGGCTAAGTTGCAAGAAGAACTAAGCATTGCAACAATTGTTTTTGATTCTCAACAGGCAATACTTGTCACTGATGCTAATTCCATCATCCTACGAGTCAATGAGGCTTTTACCCGCGTTACTGGTTATAGTGCTGAAGAAGCTATAGGTAAAACACCAGCTATATTTGATACAGAACTTCATGAGGAATCATTCTATCAAGCTATGCGTGCAGCATTAAGATCGAAAGGTTTTTGGCAAGGAGAAATATTAGATGAGCGTAAAGATGGTGTGATTTTTTCCCAACGGCTTAATATTTCTGTGGTGTACGATTCCAGTGGTGAAATTAGTCATTATGTGGCTTGCTTTACTGACACGTCTAAAGAAAATAAGTTAGAGAATGAAATCCATCAACTTAGTTTTCAACGACGCGCGCTTAATAAGCATGCCATTGTTAGTATTACTGATGTTAATGGTGCAATCACTTATGTTAACGCCAATTTTGAGCAGATTAGTCAATATTCAAAACAGGAATTACTGGGAAAGGATCACCGTTTATTAAACTCAGGATATCATTCTAAGTCTTTTTTTAAAGACATGTGGCAAACGATTTCTAAAGGAGAAGTTTGGCAGGGCGAAATTAAAAACAAAGCGAAAGATGGTTCTTTTTATTGGGTTGCATCAATCATTATGGCAGATATAAATGAACAGGGAAAACCTGAACAATATATCGCTATTCGCACCGATATTACCCGAATTAAAGAAATAGAACTCAAGCAATTACAGGCTAATGAATTACTATTGCTAGAGCAGGTTAAGACTCAACAGGAAAAAGAACGATTCGAAGTATTGTTTGAAAAATCAGGAAATGGTCAACTTTTGATTAATAACGGTCAATTTATTGCTTGTAATGAAAAAGCAATTACCATGATGGGGTTTAATTCGAAAAAAGAATTACTAATGAAAAGTCTGGTTGATATTTCACCTGAATATCAACCGGATGAAAAACTATCTTTTGAGAAAACACAAGAAGTTATTGCTATTTGTCTACAAGAGGGGCATCACACCTTTGAATGGGTACATAAAACACAAGATGGTACTAATTTTTGGGTTGAAGTTCTATTAACCAAGTTGCAATATCAAGGAAAACAGATAATACATGGTTCATTGCGTGATATTTCACAACAAAAACAGTTAATACTTGATAATGAAAAAATCAAAGATGAAGCGATTAAAGCTAATTTAGCTAAATCTGAATTCCTCTCTTCAATGAGTCATGAGTTAAGAACCCCTCTTAACGCGATTTTAGGTTTCGGGCAATTGTTGGAAATGGGTGATGAGCAACCCTTATCGGAAGAACAAAAAGAAAGTGTTAATTACATACTTGCAAGTGGAGAACATTTACTAACCTTAATTAATGATGTTCTAGAATTGTCTGCTATTGAGGCTGGTAAAACTGAATTATCTATTGAACCCATTGCTCTAACAAATGTGATGGCTGAGTCATTGGCTTTGATAGCACCCGTTGCTAATAAAGCCAATATTAAAGTTAACGTTTTATCTGAAACTTCTTTAATTGTAAATGCTGATAATACGAAATTAATACAAATTATCATTAATTTAATCAGTAATGCCATTAAATATAACCGTAAACAGGGGTGTGTCAGTATTGATTGGCAACAGCTAGAAAAAGATAGAGTCCGGGTTAGTATCAGTGATACAGGTATTGGTATTTCAGAAAGTAATCAAAAGAAAGTTTTTGGTGCTTTTAACAGGTTAGGGCAAGAAAATTCTAATATTGAAGGAACGGGGATTGGTCTTAAGCTAACTAAAGATTTAGTTGAGATGATGGATGGTAAAATTGGTTTTGAGAGCGTTGAGGGGCAAGGGTCTACATTTTGGATTGAATTACCTATGACGGAAAAACCTACAAATGAACAAGTAGATCAGCCAATATTAACCCTATTAGATGTTCCAGAAATTAACAATAAAAATATACTTTATATTGAAGACAACCTTGCTAATAGACAATTAATTCAGTCAATTTTTAAGAGGAAAAAAAATTATACCTTAACAATGGTGAACACGGGGGAGTTAGGTTGGGATATGACTCTGAAACAGAGCTTTGATCTTATACTTATGGATATTAATTTACCAGGAATAGATGGTAAAGCATTAACACAAAAACTGAGGCAAACAACGCAATATAAAAATAGTCCTATCGTTGCACTGACAGCTGCTGCAATGATTCACGATGTTAAATCAACAGAAGGCTTATTTGATGAATACCTCACTAAACCAATCGATATTCCTTTGTTATTTAATATTTTAAAAAAGTATTTAAACGATTAAAGCTAATTTCTGGAGAATATAATGATCACACTTTATCAATTCGCTCCAACTTGGGGTGTCCCTAATTTAGGGCAGTTCAATGTCAAGGTTGAAACTTACCTAAGAATGACCAAATTACCCTATAAAGTTATTGAAACCTTGCCTTTAAAAGGGCCTAAGGGCAAGTTGCCATATATTGACGATGAAGGGGAAACCATTTCTGATTCACGGTTTATCATCGAATATCTAAAAGAAAAATATGGCGATACACTTGATAAAGATTTAAATACTGAAGAGCAAGCCATTATGGTGGCTATGCAACGTTTATTAGAGGATAGTTTGTATTGGGTTGGTATGTATACCCGCTGGCAATATACCGATGAAAACTGGCAGGCTAACAAAAAAGCAATTTTTGGAGGGATGCCACCTGTAATACGTGATATCGCTGCATTAGTTTATAGAAAGATGATTATCGGTAAACAAATCTATGGTCAGGGTACGGGTAGGCATAAAGCTGATGAAATTTTTCATTTAGGTAAAGTCGATTTAGATGCGCTTTCAGCATTTTTAGCTGAGAAACCCTATTTTATGGGAGACAAACCGACTAGTTTGGATGCCTGTGCGTTTGGTATTTTAATTAATATGATAAGGGTGCCAATAGAATCACCTGTGAAGGAACATGCTTTAAACTTAAAAAACTTAACGGCTTATTGTGACCGTATGATGGAAGAGTTTTATCCTGAATTAATTACTGCAGCAGAATAGAAAGACTTTAAGCATTTTGTTCCTTGAAAAATAATAAAAACATGAGAACCTAAAATGGACAAACCAGACTTTGTATTATATGCCTATGAATGTCGAACTAGAGCAGAAAGGGTTTTGTGGGTATTAAATGAGCTGCAATTTGATTATCAGCTGATTCGTTTAAATCCTTTTGAGGGCAATAATAAAAGTGCTGAGCTTTTGAAGCTAAATTCCCAAGGCAAGGTTCCAATCCTTACTTATAAAAATAATACATATACGGACTCCTTAGCAATTATGGAGTATTTAGTGGATATAAGTAATAAGCCCACCTTAATACCTAGTAATGCTGAAGGAAATTATCGTTTCAGGTCATTTATTTGTTATATGCTAACTGAGGTTGAAGCCTATCTGTGGATTGCAGACCAATCATCTAGACTAAGTTCAGTATATAGCTGGCCAGAAGGGACCTATGATGAATCAATGATGCGAGTCAACAAAAGCATTCCTCATATGTATTCTTTTATATCTGATACAGGTTTCTCTATGGGTGAAAATTTCACAATAGCTGATATCTATGCATATCATATACTTACTTGGGCTATAGCTCAGGGAATAAATCACCCTGCTAATATCATGAGCTATTTGCAACGCTTGGAATCACTTTCTTCTTGTCCAGAGGAAATGAAACAATATGATAATAAATACACAGCGTGAAACCTAAAAAAATGACGGAGTCGGGGCTTGCATTTTGCTCACTACGCAAAGAGAAACTTTCTATTTCAATATGTTATACGTTCACCTGTATCAGAAAACGAATAGCTGCTAGTAAACACAATGTGCGGTGCCACAATAGGTATAATGTAGATATTTACTTCGGTATCTTGAGTGGACATTAGCATGAACAATGAAATCAGTTACAAGAACAATCCTCTACATGGTGTTGGATTGAAAAAATTATTGGTTGAAATAGTTGATCATTACGGTTTTGAGACTCTCTTTGCCTATTTAAATATTAATTGTTTTAAGACCAACCCCAGCATTGCTTCTAGTGTTAATTTCCTAAAAAAAACCGATTGGGCACGTGAAAAAATTGAAGCTTTCTATTTATACGAATTTAAAAACTTACCTAGGGCATCTTCCGAACAGTTTGAGTTACCTCCTAGAGATAGAGTTATTCCAGAAGACCAATCCTCAGGTCAGCCAGCGGAGCTAAGCTTAGAAGATGCCGATCGGTTGCGCGAAAAACGCGAAGCTAAATCGGCTGAATGGGATCAGAAGACAAAACATCGCTCGGATAAGAAGAATAGTGATCCATGGGCAAATTGGAAAAACAGCAAGTAGCTCATATAAACGCAGAAAGAAATGTCTTTCAGTTCAATATAATTATTGAGTCTCCTGTCGTTAGGTTAGGCTAATCTATTTACCAGCACTCTAATCCTTTGTGGTTTGATGGATAGTCATCATAGCCGTGGCGCAATGCTTTAGCCTGCTGTCAGTAATGATAACGTAATTGAGCAATCAAAATATTATCGTCAGTTACTTTATATACAATTCGATGTTCATCATTGATACGTCTTGACCAAAAACCAGATAAAGCATGCCTTAAAGGTTCAGGCTTGCCAATTCCTTCAAAAGGATCTCCTTGAATCTCCTTAATCAATGTATTAATTCTTTTTACCATTGCTTTATCCGTTTTTTGCCAGTAAAGGTAACTATCCCATGCTTTAGGAGCAAAAATAAGGTTCATTCAATTAGTTCTCTTTCAATACCTTTGTCTGTTTCAAGTGATGCAATTGATTCAAGTAAATTTCGGGCATTAACTGGGGAACGGAGTAAATAGGCTG
>Ga0209495_1002041_pt1 | contig 13627 bp, 6 predicted proteins | sample EN1Hudsemesocosm_FD_184629 | JGI IMG/M metagenome (GOLD analysis project Ga0209495, IMG submission 184629) | Methane-oxidizing microbial communities from mesocosms in the Hudson Canyon - EN1E Hudson Canyon (SPAdes) (version 2) | ecosystem: Environmental > Aquatic > Marine > Cold seeps | place... | reverse complement strand
AATGAAAACCCTCCCTGACTTTTTACGTTTAGCAATGACTGATGACAGGGGGGCTGAAATGTCACAATATAAAATCATGTCCCAAAACGTAGACTTAAAGATATACTTTGCCGATCATCATTCCCCTTGGCAGCGAGGCTTAAATCAAAACACCAACGGCTTAATTCGACAACACTTACCAAAGGGTAAAGATCTATCTGTGCAAAGCCAAGCAGAGTGGGATAAAATTTTCTGGCTGTTAAATACTAGGCCTCAGAAAGAGGTTTGATTTTCGGGCACCTCAAGAAAAGATCGAGAACATTTCAACCCTGTTGCACTTGCTAATTGAATTCAAGCAGTAGCCTTTGCCATAATGATTCACTTTATCCACTGAGTCGCTATTTTTGCGATAGTTTTTTTGGGCATTCGAGCCCATGTAAACAACAAAAATTTAACGCGAGCATTAATGCCTTCCGGCCCCAGACGTCTTGCGTACACGTCGTCAACGATTGCAGGTCAACTTAGCTATAGCAGGTAATAGTGGCTATAACGAGGTCAAGAATCAGAATAGAAGAACACTTAATTATTTTTTGGTCATGCTGACTGAATTAGTTTTGTCTGATGAGAACTGTATCTCAAGCTTTCTAAATATGACGTAAAAAAGGGGTGTAAATATTAGCCCAAAGAATGTGACACCTAACATCCCAGAAAATACAGCAACACCAATAGCTTGACGCATTTCTGAGCCAGCACCTTCACTCACTACTAAAGGTAGTACGCCCATAATAAATGCAAATGAGGTCATTAATATAGGACGTAAACGAAGGCGAGCAGATTCAATTGCAGCATCGGCTGTACTGTGTCCTTTATGCTCCAATTCACGTGCAAATTCAACAATAAGAATAGCATTCTTGGAGGCAAGACCAGCAAGCAGAAATATACTTATCTGGGTGAATATATTATTGTCTCCACCATAAATATAAACACCCATAATGGCAGATAGTATGCTCATAGGAATAATAAGAATAACGGCAAGAGGTAAGGTAAGGCTTTCATACTGGCCAGCCAAAACTAGGAACACTAAGAATAAGCAAAGAGGGAAAATAAACATGGCCGTATTGCCTGCCAATATTTGCTGATAGGTTAGTTCAGTCCACTCATACTCCATACCTTTCGGTAATGTTTCATCAAGAATTTTAATAATCGCTTCTTGAGCCTCACCAGAAGAGTACCCCGGTGCTGCACTACCGTTCAAATCTGCAGAGCGATAGGCATTATAGTGCATAGCTACTTCTGGCCCATAGCTTTCAGAAATATTAATAATAGACGCTAATGGCACCATGTCGCCATTGTTATTTCTGGCTTGTAGTCTGCTAATATCCTGTGGTGTAGAGCGAAACTCTTTATCCGCTTGAGCAATGACTTGATAAGTCCGTCCAAATTGATTGAAGTCATTGATATACAAAGAACCGAGATATATTTGTAGTGTACTAAATACCTCATCGATAGGCACACCTAATTGTTCTGCTTTAGTGCGATCTAGATCGGCATATAGCTGAGGTACGTTAACATTGTAGTTAGAATACACCATCGTTAAAGCGGGATCTTGATAGGCTTTCATTTTGACTTGATTCATTACATCATCTAGCGCTTTATAGCCTTGGTCATCACGATCTTCTACCTGTAACTTAAAGCCACCTGTTGTACCTAAGCCACGCACTGGAGGAGGAGGGAAAATAGCAATAAAGGCATCTTGGATGCCCCCAAATTTTTGTTGTAATCGACCAGCGATTGCCCCAGCACTCAGTGACGGGTCTTCACGCTTATCAAAGTCGTCCAAAGTAACAAAAACAATACCAGCACTGGCTGAATTTACAAAGCCATTCACCGATAAACCGGGAAATTGCACAGCACTCTTAACGCCATCTTCTGCCAACGCAGCATCAGCCATTTCGCGCATTACTTGCTCGGTACGGTCGAGTGTTGATCCCGTTGGTAATTGAGCAAAACTAACCAGATACTGTTTATCTTGCGATGGAATATAGCCCGGTGGTACTAATTTAAAGCTATAAACGGCTAAGCTAACAAGAAGGCCATAAATTAGCATCATAATAAATTTATGAGAAATCACTGAGCTAACTACTTTATGAGAATAACGATGCTGTCCCTTTTTAAATACAATATTAAATAGCTTGAAGAACCAGCCAAATAAGAAGTCCATTACTTTTGATAGCCTGTCTTTAGGTGCATCGGGTGTGCGTAATAATAATGCTGATAAAGCCGGACTCAATGTGAGAGAGTTGAACGTTGAAATGAATGTCGCAATCACAATCGTTAGGGCGAATTGTTTATAAAACATACCATCCAAGCCGCTAATAAACGCGATAGGGATAAATACGCCCGCTATTACTAATGATGTCGCGATAATAGGGCTGGTGACTTCCTTCATGGCCTGTATGGTTGCATCACGAGGTGATTTACCCTCACGAATATTCCGCTCGACATTCTCAACCACCACTATGGCATCATCAACCACAATCCCCACGGCTAATATCAAGCCAAATAGAGACAATACATTGATTGAAAAACCAAGCAGATGCATAAAGGCAAAAGTGCCGACAATTGACACTGGCACGGCGAGCAGAGGAATAATCGAAGCACGCCATGTTTGCAAAAAGATAATAACGACAAGTACAACCAAAGCAATAGCTTCGAGCAAGGTGGTAATGACTGATTCAATAGAACTGCGCACAAACACAGTGGGGTCATAAACAATACTGTAATCAACACCCTTGGGGAATGACTCTTTCAACTTCTTCATCGTAGCTCGAACATTATCAGAAATATCTAATGCATTAGCACCAGGTGCAGCAAAAATGGGTATGGCGACAGCAGACTGATTATTAAGCAGTGAACGTAGTCCATAACTTTGTGCATCTAGCTCGACACGTGCTAGGTCTTTTAATCTGATAACGGCGCCACTGTCATCACGTTTAATGATAATTTGTTCAAACTCTTCGACTGATTGTAGGCGACCTCGAATATTAATAGGCAATTGCAATTCAACATGATCAGCATAAGGGGGACCACCGATAGAGCCTGCTGCTACTTGAATATTTTGACTACGAATCGCACTGATTATTTCTTGCGGATTCATATTGTAGCCGGCAATCCTATCTGGGTTTAACCATAGACGCATGGCGTAATCACCAGAACCAAACAACTTAACTTCTCCTATCCCCTTAATTTTAGCTAATTGATCTCGTATATGTAGGGTTCCGTAGTTACGTAAATACAGCATGTCATAACGTTCATTTGGAGACAGTAAATGAACCACCATCGTCAGATCTGGTGAGCTTTTAGTGACGGTAACGCCAATTTGGCGTGTCACATCTGGAAGGCGAGGTAAAGCTTGAAACACACGGTTTTGGACTAATTGCTGAGATAAATCGGGATCAGTACCAATTGCAAAAGTGACAGTGATAGACAAGCGTCCATCTGTTGATGCGAGAGAGTTCATATATAGCATGTTCTCAACGCCATTAAGTTTCTCTTCTAGAGGGGTTGCAACCGTCTCAGCTATTACCGATGGGCTTGCACCTGGAAATGAAGCATTAATAACAATTGATGGTGGTGATACTTCTGGGTATTCAGAGATAGGTAATTGAAACATCGCGACCAATCCAAATACAAAAAGCAGTAATGACATGACACCTGCTAGTATTGGGCGATCAACAAAATGACTTGAAAAGTTCATACTGTATTACCCTTATTATTTTTCTATGTCGTTTGTTGTCGAATCTTTGGGGCTGACCAGAGTATTAGGGCGAATCCTAAGTACACCACTGGTAATGACTTCATCACCTTGGTTTAGTCCTGATGTTACGACTTTGTATCCTTTTATACTGTCACCCAAGGTAACTTCTCGATAAGTAGCCATATTTTCATTATTGACCACATAAACAAATTTACGATTTTGATCAGTGCCAATGGCATGTTCACTAATTAGGATTTGTTTGTGTACTTCTGTACTGCTAAGTTTAATTTGAGCAAACATCCCGGGCACTAGTAACTTATTTAAATTTTCAAATATGGCGCGGACACAAATGGTGCCTGTTGTAGGGTCTATCCGATTATCTACGGAGTGAACTGTCCCATTGAAAACGATATCGTTACTTTGTAAACGTAATTCTACGGGCGTAGCTTCTAACGATGTGCCCGAGGTGAACGATGACTGGAGATATTCAATATACGTATTTTCATCAATTTCAAAGTCAGCATAGATTCTACCCTGTGAAACAACCGAAGTGAGTAGTGGCGCAATAATACCAGCATCTACTAAATTACCTTGCGTCAATTCTGTTCGATTGATTTGTCCTGAAATAGGCGCTTCTATTGAGGTATAAGTTAGATTAATTTTAGCTTCTAATAATGCTGCTTCAGCTTCTTTTATTGCTGAATGAGTGATTAGTTTTTTATTAAGACTTTCATCATGAATTTGTTCTGAAATCATTTTTTTAGCTAATAGATTGGTTGAGCGTTTAAGTTCTTTTTGAGCTAAGGAATAATTGTTTCTAGCGGTGTTTAAACTGGCTTTTTTTTGTGCAACAATGGATGCAAGTGGTTTAGGATCAATGATATACAAAATATCACCCTTGTTTACAAATTGACCATCTTTGAAATTTACTTTAGTAATAATGCCTGAGATTTGTGGGCGTATCTCAACAAAATTAACAGCAGCTAAATGACCTGAAAATTCTCGCCATAGGCGAGATGATGTCACCTCTATGATCACTGTATCAACTGCTATTGCTTGCGGAACTGCTACAAGTACATCATCTTTTGCTTCATCGGCAAATATGGTATCAGCGATGGACGCATATGCTACGTAAATCAGAGCGATGGCTAAGATTGCAAATAACTTCCGATGAGCCGAATTTAAAATCATATTTAAGTCTCCATACACTAAATATATAAGTTGCTAATTAACGCCGAAATAATCGATGACGTTTCAAATAATTAATTGGTGCGTGAGTTGGTTTTAATGTCACACATTAAATATATTTAGGAAATACACTTAATAATAGTTTCGTAGCCTACGCTATAGATTATTGATTCACATGATCTTCTGTTGATTGTGCTGGAGAAAATCAGCGCACAGATAACCCAACTATATGCATCCCTTATATAGAATCGATTAAAAAGCCAAAACAGTTGAGCAGATTGCTATGCTATCTAGCGAACTCATATGTAAACACTATGGCAATGGTCAACAGGTAACTGTACACCATGTTTACCCATGTGTATACCTATTATTTGAGACTGATAGTCCAACTAGTAGGGGATGTTGATCTTTGGTGAAGTATAATAAGCAAGTTATTGACTAAAGCGGCCATTTCGTTTGGCCTATAATTGCTGTAAATAAATAAGGTTAAAGCTTTCCAGTGACATAAGTTAAATTAAACAGTTTTGTTTTTTCGTGGATAAGATTAAGTATGATTTATAAATAATGGATGAAACAAAATGGCAAGTTTTGATTTAGATAACGATGAATTATTAGCCTTTGTTAGGATTAATATTGAAAATAGGGAATTGGAGCCTGCTTTAATAAAGCTAAAAACGATTATGGGAAGCGGCGAAGTGCCTGCTGAAGCTTATATAATCGCTGCACGCTTATACGCGACACTAGGTTTGTTTTTAAAGTCGCAAGAGCACTATAAACTCTTCAATGCTGCTGAGCCAGACAATACGATAGGTCGTTTTGAGTTAGGCATGACCTTGTTTGACTCTAATGATAATACGGGTGCACTTGATCATTGGAAGTTGATTCTTGAGGGTAGTCCTACACATCCGCCAGCCTTATTTTATACTGCACTAGCTAAAGTTAAATTAGGTGATATTGCGACGGCACGAAGCCATTTAGCTATTTTGATGAAGTCGGTTGCTGCTGATAATGCCTACTTCCAAAAAGGTAGAGAGTTAGCTGCTTCATTAGATGCACAGCAGGGTATTGGCAAAACGATGGATAAACCAGTCGCTATTGATGCTTATTCTGAAGATAATGGTTCTGTACCTGAAGACAAAGTGACTCATTAATATTAGGTTTGGTTAGAACGATACTATGGATAATGCAATTCAACAAAAGTTAGACTTCTTAAAACTTGATCCCGATAATCCAAATCTATTGGCTGAGGTTGCTGATTATTATATTAAGCAAGGTGGGCTCGATGACGCTTCGTCTTATATTGAGCAAGGTTTGAAGGTGTCGCCTGAACATCAATCACTGATATTTGTGAAGGGAACGTTAGCAATAGCCTCTAATAAAGCTGATGAAGCGATTAAAACGCTGGAACAGTTAAAGTTTGATATTGGGACAGCACCGGAGGTACGTTATAACTTAGCATATGCCTATCTGCTAAAGGGTGACGCCTTACAGTCTAGGGATGAGTTACTTCCCATTATTAATGAGCCACAGGTGCTCCCTGCAGCGTTATTACTTTTTGCTAGGGCTTGTCACCACCTTGGTGAAATGGATGATGCTGAGAACTATGCTGGTGAGTATCTTAAACAATTCCCATCGGACGCTGAAGCGTTAGGTGTAATGGCGTTAATCAAGCTAGATATTGAAGCTGAAGATGCGTCTGAGTGGGCTGAAAAAGCACTTAGTTTGAATGAAAATAATCTAGAAGGCTTAGTGACTAAAGGTAATGTTGCGCTGACTAACCTTGATAAATATGATGCCGCGCCTTATTTCGAAAAAGCTGTGGCAGCACATGGAAGAAGTGGCCGTGCCCATGCGGGCTTAGGATTGGTTCATATGTCGAATCTGAATTTGGATAAAGCCAAGGAAGCGTTAGAGAAGGCGGTTAAGTTTATGCCACAACATATTGGTACTTGGCATGCCTTGGCTTGGAGCCAAATCTTATCGGGTGACTTACATGCCGGCAAACAAAGTTTTAAAAGTGCGAATGAAATTAATAGAAACTTTGGCGAAACCTACGGTGGATTAGCAGTTATTGCTGCACTGGAAGGCAAGATTGACCACGCGAGAGAATTGAGCAAAAAAGCCATAGGCCTTGATGGTCGATCCTTTTCAGCCCGTTATGCCCAAAGTTTGATTATTGCCAACGCCGGTGGTGGCGAGAGAGCAACGAAGATGATTGAGAAAATACTGGATTCTGAAGTAGTGGAAGGGGCGGGCTCGCTTAAAGGGATGTTATTAAAGTTACAGAAAAATCCACAACATAAAAATGATTATACTAAGAAGCATTGATTTATTTTAAACATGAATACAACCAAGGTGAATTGGTACTGCTGTATATGGATCTGAAAATAGATTCTCGTTCTGTAAACAGATTATCTGTAATAACTGTCAGTTTTTGATTAAACATTTTGAATATTTTTAGGATATATAGTTTGCTTGAGTAAAATTTTCTGCGGGAAATTTACAGATCAACATTAGAGAATAATTTCATTTCAACAGCATTATGGATAGTTAGACCGATGAGTATTCAAACAAAAAATGAACCGATCGCTATAGTAGGTATTGGCTGCCGTTTTCCCGGTGGAGCTTATAACCCTGAACAGTTTTGGAACTTGTTGGTTGAAGGACGCGATGAGATTATTCCTGTTCCAGCTGATCGCTGGGATGTACGTCGGTTTTTTGATGAAAACCCAGATAAATTAGGCAAAACTTACATGAAAGAAGGTGGGTTTTTGCAGGAAGATATTTATGAGTTTGATCCTTTGTTTTTTTGGTATTTCTCCAAGAGAAGCTGAAAAAATGGATCCTCAACAACGGTTGCTGTTAGAAGTTACCTGGGAGGCATTTGAAGATTCTGGGTTGATCGATTCGACATTTAGTGGCTCGAAAACAGGTGTCTTTATCGGTGGTTTCAACATGGATAATATGATTAACCGTGTTGGCGAAGTCGAGCGAGAGATCGTTGATGCTCATTCAGCCATTAGTTCATCAATGACTATGCTATCTAATCGTATCTCCTATACCTTTGATCTCCGTGGGCCTAGTTTAACTATCGATACAGCTTGTTCGTCTTCGTTGGTGGCAACGCATTTTGCTTGTCAGAGCCTTCGGAGTGGTGAATCTGATATGGCGATCGCCGGTGGTGCGAATATCATGCTTAGCCCTGATTATCCGATCATTATGAGTAAAGGACACTTTCTTTCTGATCATGGTCGCAGCATGGCTTTTGATGAACGAGCCTCTGGTTATGGACGAGGTGAGGGTGCAGGGGTCGTGATTCTCAAGACTTTGTCTGCCGCAAAACGTGACAAGGATCAAATCTATTCGCTCATACAGATGACTGGTGTCAATCAGGATGGTCATACTATGGGGATCACTCTGCCAAATAGTGATGCACAAGAGGAATTAATAAGAGAAGTATATAAAAAGGCGGGGATTCAACCGGCTGAAGTTCAATATGTGGAAGCTCACGGTACTGGTACTCAAGCTGGTGATCCTAAAGAGGCGCTGGCTTTAGATGCGGTTTTAAAGGTTGAAAGAGAGCTGAGTGATAAATGTTTGATTGGCTCAGTAAAAACGAATATTGGTCATCTTGAGGCTGCCGCAGGCATTGCTGGTTTAATCAAGACAAGCTTAAGTTTTAAATACAATAAAATTCCAGCGAGTCTTCACTTTAATAAAGCTAACCCAGCTATTCCCTTTGATGATATGAATATACGGGTAAGCACTGAGTTGCAGGATTGGCCGAAAAAACAGTCCACTCGATATGCTGGCGTGAACTCATTTGGTTATGGTGGTACGAATGCCCATGTTCTATTGCAAGAGGCGCCTGAAGTTAAAAATGTGGATATGGCTAATACCAAAATTCAACGATTTAATTTTATTCCTATTTCAGCAAGAAGTGAAAGTGCATTAAAAGATTTGGCTGCAAAATATGCTTATTATTCGTCTTCTCACCGTAAATCAGAAGAAATTTTAGACTTTGTTTATACCATCAGTCAGAGGCGTAGCCATCATTCACATAGGATGGTGCTATTGAGTAAAAATAATGAGGATATTGATAAAGATCTTCAATTTTATAGTATGGGACGAGAGTCTGAGAAGGTTATTTCAGGCCAGGCTGATTTATCTGAAAAATTAAAAACAGTTTTTGTTTACACAGGAATGGGCCCTCAATGGTTTGGTATGGGTGAGAAACTCATGGAAGCGGAGCCGGTCTTTCTGAATGCTATGCATCGCTGTGATGATGCTTTTAAGGCAATATCAGGTTGGTCGGTTATAGATGCCATGAGGGCAGGTGATTTTGGCGAAAACATATCTGAAACAGAGATAGCGCAGCCAGCTAATTTTATAATACAAGTATCATTAACTGAGTTGTGGTCTAGTTGGGGTATTAAACCAGATGCGGTAATAGGTCATAGCGTTGGTGAAGTCAGTGCCGCGTATATATCAGGGGCATTATCGTTAGAGGCTGCAGTGAAAGTTTGTTACCATCGTAGCCGACTGCAAAAAAAAACAGTTGGCGTCAATGACGGTATGTTGGCTATTGGCTTATCTGAAAAAGATGCAACAAACCTAATAGCAGAATTTGATAATATTGAGATTGCAGCTGTTAACGCCTCTAATAGTGTGACTTTGTCTGGCAATAAAGCTGAGTTACAAGAGTTATCCAAAAGTTTAGGTTCTGTTTTTAATCACTTTCTCACTGTTGATATTGCTTATCATAGTAGTAGTATGGATTTGATTAAGGATGAGGTGATGTTGAATTTGAAGGATATAAAACTTTCAAAAGCAACAATTCCATTATATTCAACAGTGACTGGTGGAAGAGTTTCTGGAATGGAACTTGATGCAGCTTATTGGTGGGGAAATATCAGGAAACAAGTTCGTTTTCATGAAGGTATATCTAATTTAATCAATAATGGATTTAATGCATTTCTTGAAATAGGACCACATCCTGTTCTTGGTCACTCAATCAAGGAAATTGCATTTACTAAGCAGGTAGAAATACACAAGTTTCATTCATTTTTATATGGAGATGTAGATGAACTACACACCATCTACAGCTCGTTGGCAAGTCTATATACAAAAGGTTATGACTTAAACTGGTCTGAATTTATACCTAGTGGTGGCAAGCTTGTTTCACTGCCTAACTATCCTTGGCAGAAACAACGCTATTGGAAAGAAACGGTTGCTGCACGACAAGATAGGTTTGGTCTATCAGGTCATATTTTCCTCAATAATAAAATACCTGCACCTCAGCCGACATGGTCTGTTGATCTAAATTCAAATTTATTACCCTTTATTAATGATCACCGAGTTTTTGGTGAAGTTGTGTTCCCTGGTACGGGCTTTTATGAAGCTGCACTCGCGATATATACGAATATTTTCAAGAGTGAGAATGTTATTTTTTCTGATTTTAAGATCCATAAAATGCTCTTTATTGAACAAGATCGAAATCAGTATTTGTCCAGCCAGTTCAACCCAAAAGATAATAGATTCTATTTATATCGATATTTTAGTGATGATGAAAATGAATGGGAATTGATTGCTGAGGGGAAACTAGAGACGATAAGTTCCAAAGCTAATCAACCAATTGTAGAGCTTGAAGCATTGAAGTCTCGTCTTGGTAATAAAATTTCTGCAGAACATGTGTATCCATCCTTAATTAAGAGAGGTTTACTTTTTGGTGAATCTTTTCAAAGTATCAAACACTACTTTTTAGCTGAAAATGAAGCATTGTTACGTGTAGAAATGGATCCAATACAATTTGATGATCATAATAAATATTTTATTCATCCTGGACTGTTAGATGCTGCAGGTCACGCCTCATTGTTATTGGTGCCGGGTAATTATCCATATGTACCGGTTACAACAGAATCATTTAAGTATTATGGTCCGCGCGATATCCATGCCTGTTGGTTTCATGTGACAGTGACAAATGTCACCCCGCGATCTTATGACGTGAGTTATGTGATCTTTGAAGATGACGGCAATATTGTTGCTGAAGTGGAAAATGTCGAATGTCGATTGTTGAGATCATTGCCTATTAGAAGTGATACGAAACTTTCAAATTATGTGTATGGACATCAGTGGCACAAATATTCAGAGACGTTCGAAAAGAGGCAGAGTCCGGACCGACTTTTATTGTTCACAAACCATGAACCAATAATGCTAGAAATAGAGTCTGGATTAACCAAACGGGATATCGGTTTAACCAGGGTTTACCAGGCTAATGAATATTTTAAAGGTGAGGGTTCATACCATGTTAACCCTAATAATCAGGCTAATTATCTTGAATTATTCAGCAATATACAAACGGACACGGGTGTTCAGATAATATTTTCTTGGCCTCTATCTAGTTATCACCACGAACCGGACTTTAATATAACATCAACTGACAGTTTAGCGCTCATTCATCTTGCTCAAGCATTGAATAAAATAGATGTTGCTAAAGTGAACTTAGTCATTCTTACTAGGGGTAGCCAGTCTGTAGTGGCGACTGAAACAGTGATAAATGTAAATCATAATGCCTTGTGGGGTTTAGGATTATTAATTTCAAATGAGAATCCAAACATCACAGTTAGGCTTATTGATTTAGATATTGACAGTGATGTAATAACAGAACGTTATGTTAATTACATCTTATCAGCACAGGCACAAGATTTAGCTTTTCGTTCAAGTCAGGTATATGTTCAAAGGTTGCACAAGATCGATACCTATAATGACAAAATAAATCAGCACTTTGCTAAACAACAGTCTAATAGCCTTATACCTAGCTCGAATGATGAGATGTTCAATCGAAATGGTACCTATTTAGTGATAGGTGGTACTAAAGGTGTTGGTTTAGAAATAAGCCGTTGGTTGGCCAATAAAGGTATTGGGAAATTAATTTTGGTTAGTCGAACAGGCCTTGATGACGATGGTTCAAATAATATCTTAGATGAATTTGAAGGTGAACATGTATCAGTAGAACTTCATACCTTAGATATTGCTGATAACGGCGCTGTTGATAGCTTGTTCTCACATATAAAGGCGGATTGCCCCCCTCTTTGTGGCGTTATTCATTTAGCTGCAGTTTATGATGATGATTATTTACAAAGTATGTCTAAAACCAGACTTGATCGCGTGTTATCACCAAAAGTATCAGGTGTATTGAATATATATAAACATGTAAAAGAAATTAATTTAAAATTTCTTTTATTATTTTCATCATTAGCTTCGGTTGCCAGTTTACGACGACAAGCGAGTTATATCGCAGCTAACCGGTTTCTTGATAGTTTTGCTAGTTATGCCTCAGCAAATTCGACTCCTACGATGAGTATTAATTTTGGTCCTATCGCTGAGGCCGGACAAGTGTCACGCGATGAAAGACTGGACGAATATCTGAGTAATACGGGTATGTTTCCAATACCCATCACTGAAGTGCTTCAATTTATTGAGGTTATTTTGAATGAAGCTATTTCAAATATTGGCCTGTACCATATGGATTGGAAGCGTTGGGGTGAAATATATGAACAAGCTGGAAAGTCTTCGCGATTTGTGGGCTTAACTGCTAAAGATGACAACTTAGAAACAAGCACTAAGTTTAGAAATAATGTAAATGCTCTCGCCTTATTGGATAAACGAGAGCAAGGGACCTTTATAGAAAATATATTGATTGAAAATTTATCTGATTTATTGAAATTTCAAAGAGGTGATATAACTGCTAAGTCACGATTAAATGATTTGGGTGTCGATTCTCTGATGTCTTTAGATTTTGTTCTAAGCATAAAATCTGAATTAGGTTATGAAATTAGTGCGACTGATCTAGCTAAAAACCCATCATTAGCCGAGTTAACAACTGCAGCTGGTTCAGTCGTTGAGAACTAGTGAAACTGTGCCTCCCCGATTATGAACGATAATTTAGGTTTTTAGTTAACTATGGTCGGCATCTATCCAGAATATTCATCTCTTGTTAATGAGATTGTCCAATACGTGATAGGGATAAAACGTCAATGTGTCGAGGACAAATATGAAAATAATGATAAATATTTGGAGCTTAAACCGTTATTTGTTGAAAATATGGAACGGCTGTTTGATGAGTTTGATGAGTTTGAGGAGCTTGTTGAGCGAGTTTCAAGTGATGATTTTAACCTAGAACAACATAAAGATTTTCTAAGGGATAAATTACATCCGCTATTGATGACTTCATCAATAGTTGAAAGGATATATAACAAACCACTTGGTTATCCTGGTGACTACGAAATGATCAATATGATGATGAGTGATACTGACTTGTCAGTAGGTGTTTTTTCAAAGCTAATTGATGCATTACATAGAGAATCAGTATCGGCAAGGGCACATAAAAATAGGCTAAATATGCTAACACATCGTTTAGTTGTAGAAGCCGATAGAGTAGACAAGAAGCAAAGGTTATTTTCTGTTTTATGTATAGGTAGCGGCCCCGCAATAGAAGTTCAACACTTTATTATCAATAATAAGATGTCAAATCGATGCTTGATTCATTTTATTGACTTCAACGAAGTAGCTCTTGAGCAACTAGAATGTAAATTGACTGAATTATCGGAAGTGAATCGTCGACAACCAATATTGGAATATACATATACGGAGTTGACTGATTTATTAAATGATGGTGATGCCACTAGATCTTTAGGTGGTATT
>Ga0209495_1002040_pt1 | contig 13628 bp, 10 predicted proteins | sample EN1Hudsemesocosm_FD_184629 | JGI IMG/M metagenome (GOLD analysis project Ga0209495, IMG submission 184629) | Methane-oxidizing microbial communities from mesocosms in the Hudson Canyon - EN1E Hudson Canyon (SPAdes) (version 2) | ecosystem: Environmental > Aquatic > Marine > Cold seeps | place... | reverse complement strand
TTGCGTCGACTATTGGCTGGTCAAAACCTGACGTTTCTTAAAATTGTCGATCAAGTCCGCTACGAAAAGGCGTCTGATTATTTGTTGAACTCTGAACTGTCGATTGCACAAATTGCTGAACAGCTTAACTATGCGGACCCTTCAAATTTCAGCCGGGCATTTTTGACATGGACTGGAAAGCGGCCCTCTAAGTATCGCGAGAGTGGTCATGAGTTTTAGTGATGTCTCGATCACCGTTGGTCAACACAGTTTACTCACTAGATATACCGCCTATTATTTGCGTTAACAATTAATACGAGGGAATAAACATGCATTAGTTTTGGCATTGGGGTTGAAAGCACTACTCAAACGCGTTTCACTGGTTCGTGTATTTCACAGTATTTAACAAGAATAACCACATTTTAGGATCCTTCTATGCGAAACAAGATGCTCGTTCTTATGAGTAGTTTTTTTCTTCTTAGTGCTTGCGGCGAATCTGCCGATACAGCCAAAACGACACCTGAAGCGGCGCCAGCCGCGACAGAAATGGCTGAAGCCGCGCCGTCCTGTGGCAAGGTGACTATTGCTGAAATGAACTGGAGTTCTGCTGCGCTAATGGCGAATGTAGATCAGTTTATTTTAAAACATGGCTACGGCTGCGATGCTCAGCTAGTAACCGGTGATACCATGCCAACCGGCACCTCGATGATTGAAAAAGGGGAGCCTGATGTTGCACCTGAAATGTGGAGCAACTCTTTGCGAGAAGCGCTAGATAAAGGCGTTGCAGAAAAACGTCTTCGCTATGCGGGTGACTCGTTGTCAGACGGCGGTGAAGAAGCGTTTTGGGTACCTCAGTATTTGACAGAGAAGTATCCTGAGCTAGCAACGATTGAAGGTGTTAAAAAGCATGTTGCAATGTTTAAGCACCCAGAAGACCCTGATAAGTCGATGTTTATGGGCTGTCCTGCGGGTTGGAACTGCCAGATTTCTGCTGGGAACCTTTATCGTGCATTGAAATTAGAAGATGCTGGTTTTGCATTGGTTGACCCTGGTTCAGGTGCAGCTTTATCTGGTTCGATTGCTAAGGCGTACGAGCGTCAGGAAGCTTGGTTTGGTTACTATTGGGCGCCGACTGCGGTGCTAGGTAAGTACAAAATGACTAAAGTAGACTTTGGCAGCGGCGTTGATGAAGCGCACTTCAAAGCATGTATTACGAATGCAGATTGTGCTGAGCCTAAGCCGACTATGTACCCGCCATCGTCAGTTCAGACGGTAACGACTGAGTCGTTCGCGTCTAAATCGCCAGCGGCCTATGACTACTTCACTAAGCGTTCATTTGGCAATGCTCAAATGAACGAGTTGTTAGCTTGGATGGAAGACAATCAAGCAGCCGTCGCGGCAGAATACTTTATGAAGAATAATCGTGACAATTGGAGTCAGTGGTTAACGGCCGATGTCGTGGCCAAGGTAGACGCTGCCGTCGCCAAACTATAACGACAACGACAACGACAACGACAATGACCATGGGGCTGCTTATAACAGCCCCATTTTTTTAGCTAATCTCCCGTCCTAAAAAAAGTTGGAAAGCAAGATGTCCTGGTTTACTGATTTCCCTGAATTAAGTCGAGAAACACTAGTTTCGATCCGTAAGTCCCTCGATGGCGCTTATCGAGGTTTTTCCCGAGAATATGGAGAAAATATAGAAGCTTTTTTTGATCCCCTATTAACCTTTTTGGTTTGGTTCGAAAAGCTCTTGCTCGCGACCCCGTGGTGGCTAATGATCGGCGTAATAGCCTTGATTACCCATTTGGCTGCCCGTTCTTGGCGTCTTACGATAGGGGTTATTATCGCACTATTCCTGATCGGCCTATTCGGCATGTGGGAAGACACCATGAGTACGCTCAGTATTATCACCGTTAGTACTTTGTTATCGATTGGTATTGGGATTCCAATTGGCATTCTGATGGCAAGGTCGGACCGCACACAGTCAATCGTGACGCCTGCGCTTGATGTCATGCAAACCATGCCCGCATTTGTTTACTTGATTCCCGTCGTGATGTTGCTGGGTATCGGTAAAATACCGGGCCTGATCGCCGTCATTATTTATGCGATTCCTCCGGTAATTCGCCTTACCAACTTAGGTATTCGTTTAGTGGATCGTGAAGTACTGGAAGCCGCCGTGTCCTATGGTGTGAGTCCATGGCAAAAGCTTTGGCATGTGCAGTTGCCACTAGCAATGCCCAATATTATGGCGGGTATCAACCAAACGATTATGATGGCGTTAGCGATGGTTGTTATCGCCTCCATGATTGGCGTTGCAGGGCTAGGGCAGCCAGTCCTTCGCTCAATTACCAATCAATACTTCGCTTTGGGCCTATTTAATGGTCTCGCCATTGTGGTGTTGGCCATCATTTTTGATCGTGTTTCTCAGGCTTATGCGAAACGTTCGCAAGCGTATTTGGGAGGCCGAGAATGAGTACGCAAAATTTTATTGAAATAAAGTCGCTATATAAAGTTTTTGGGCCGAAGCCTAAGAGCTTGATTCCGATGATTCAAGCGGGTAAAGGTAAGCAGGAGTTATTGGAAGAGACCGGCCATACCGTTGGTTTGAATAACATCAACCTTGATATCAAACGTGGCGAAATCTTCGTGATCATGGGGCTTTCTGGTTCTGGAAAATCGACCTTGATTCGTCACTTTAATCGTATTATTGACCCTACTGAAGGCCAGATTTTAGTCGATGGTGAAGATGTTCTAACGCTTGATGAGAATAGCTTGCGAGAGTTCAGACGCTCTAAAATGTCCATGGTATTTCAGCACTTTGGACTAATGCCGCACCACAGCGTGATTGATAACGTTGCCTTTGGTTTAAAAATTCAAGGCGTGGCGAAAAATGAGCGTTTAGAGAAAGCAAAAACTTGGTTAGCAGACGTTGGGCTTGAGGGTTATGGAAACCAGTATCCTTCTCAACTATCCGGCGGCCAGCAGCAGCGAGTGGGACTGGCGCGTGCTTTGTGCACGGATGCTGAAATTCTGCTGATGGACGAAGCGTTTTCGGCATTAGACCCATTGATCCGAAGCGAGATGCAAGACCAGCTGATAGAGCTTCAAGAGAAGCTGCATAAGACGATTGTGTTTATCACGCATGATCTGGACGAGGCGCTGCGCCTTGGTGACCGTATTGCTATTTTGAAAGACGGTGAGCTAGTGCAAGTTGGGGAGCCGAAGGAAATATTACTGCAACCGGCCAATGATTATGTCGAAGCTTTTGTGCGCGACGTGAATCGTGCACGTGCATTGACGGTAGAAAACGTGATGAAACCACCGGTGAATCGCATTACTACGAGCACCATCGGGGAAGCGATTGAGCAAATGAAAGCAACCTCTAAAGAGTATGGCTACGTCGTTTCGAATGAGGGTTTTGAGGGCACTGTGTTGCAGGAAACGCTTGAGAAGGCGGTTGAGGGCGAGGATTGTTGTGCGGAGGATCCGCTGACCGATGCCTTGTTTGAAACGGTGGCAGAGATTTCGCCAGAGTCCTTGCTCGAAGAGGTTATTCCTGAAACCTTAGACAATGAGCGGCCATTACCTGTTGTTGATGAAAGCGGCGAATTGAAGGGTGTATTATCTCGTTCGGGATTAGCGAAAGCCTTGGGTAGCTCTGTTTAGGGTTATTTGCGTGCTGATGATGGCCAGGGCCAAAGCGGCTCATTCAAGTAGAGAAAAGCGCGAGTAGGGGGTAAGTGTATGATTATTGAAAACGAAATTCCTCTGCTTGAAAGTATTCTTACGCCTTGGCGAGAAGTAATTGGGGAAGATTATCTCGGCTATCGTAATCATGTCTATCGAATGTTGCATTGCTGTTTTGAGCTTCTGGATCATGATAGTTACGCAAACGAGTTAAGTAGTGATCCTATTGTTATCGTGGCCGACCATGAACAAGATAGGCAGAAGTTAATTATTGCTGCGGCTTTTCATGATATTGGAATCTGGATCGATAAGACGATTGACTATATTCCTCCTTCTTTACCACCGGCGATGGCGTATCTAGAGGATAATGGGCTTTCTGCTTGGTCTGACGAGATCACATTGATGATTACCGAACACCATAAATTAACCGAGGTAACAGACCCGCGATATCGGCTAGTTGAGCTGTTTCGACGTGGCGACTTAGTTGATTTTTCCTTAGGAATGGTGCGTTTCGGTATCGACAAGGTAACCTTGAGCAAACTAAAAACAACGTTTCCTAACGAGGGTTTTCACCGGGGGTTGCTCGCAAAAGGCAGTCGCTGGTTTTTAAAGCATCCGTTAAACCCTGCCCCGATGATGAAATGGTAAGGGCTCGAAAGGCCCCGTGTTTCGAGCCCGCTTTAAGCTTCCTCTGCGGCGGCGTGTTTGGTTTGTCTTCCTTTTTTCTCGCTTGAGAGTGCTTCCACTTCAACTAAGTGCCCTAGCATAATTGCTTGTCCGCTTACTGGTTCCATTTGTGTGCTGCCGCCGGGTATGACTTCATTAATATTCATGCCAGCAAGATTTGAAGCTTGCGAAAGTTTTGTTCCCTTGTGGCCCCAGCCATGCGGTACCGCGATAACCCCCTGACATATGTCTTCAGTCAGTTGCACGCGCAGCTCCACTTCGCCCTGTTCTGAGCTGATTTTAATGAGTGACTTGTCAGCAATGTTTCGGCTTTCTGCATCATTGATATGCATGACAGCGGTGTTGCCATCAGGTTGCTTGATATAAGGGTTGTTGTGCATCCAGCTATTGTGGGAGCGGCGGTCGCGCTGGCCAATTAGCTGCAGTTTACGAGTGCTTTGCAGGTACTGTTTCTCTAGTTTTTCCAAACGAGGCAGGTCGCCTACTATTTTGTCTGGCCATAGCTGTACCTTGCGGTTGGGTGTCGGCACGCGTTTACCTAAAAATGAGCCCGCTTGCGTTGGTGGAAGTAGCACGCCTTCTGGGTTGGCTTTGAGTTCCTTAAGTGAGACTTTGCCACCCCAGCGTAGCAGGAGTGACAGCAAATGGTCAGGCGTAATCGTGGTGTTGCCTGTTCGGGCACCAATGAGGGGAAGCTTGCCAATTAACTGATTCAAATGCGGCAGGACATTGCAAATAGTAGGGCCAAGTGCTTTGGCACCACAGGCGACGGCGAGATCTGAATATATTTGCCACTCGGGGCGGCGTTCAAATTTTGGACTGACGATAGCGGGCGTATATTGCGCATAGGGTGTTTCCTGCAACACCATATGTGAAACAGGGTAGTCGGAGCGCTCAAGCATGTCAGTCGTTGGCAGTATATAGTCGGCATAGGCCGAGGTTTCGTTTTGATAAATGTCAATCGACACAAGCAAATCTAACGAATTCATAGCGTCACCCAAGGCACTACCATTAGGAATGGCATGCACTGGATTACCGGCAGATACAAATAGGGCGCGAATGCGTTCGGGATGTGAGGTATTGATCTCGTCGACTAAGGCTGAGGCCGGAAAACAGCCCGCAACGCGGTGCCACTTGTTGACGAGCGTGCGATGCTCGTCGAAACTTCCGAGTCCGATTAGTTGGGCCAATTTAACGGCGTCGATGGCGCCGCGAGGGAGCAGCAAGCCGCCTTCTCGATCAATGTTCCCTGTGATTAAATTGAGGCCTTGAATGAGCCAGTAGCAAAGCGTGCCAAACGGACCCATGTTAACGCCGGTAGACATATAGAGCGCGGCACCATCAGCATCACGATAGGCAATCGCCTGTGCGCGGATTGTCTCGGCACTAATGCCGGTAAGCTTGGCGGCACGTTCCGGTGTCCAAGGTTCAGCGCAAGCGATAAAGTCGTCAACTCCATTGGCATATCTTGATGCATAGTGAGTATCGAAATGACTTTCGTGCGCGATAACGTGCAGCATGGCGAGTAACAGGTAGGCGTCCGTACCAGGCTTAATAAAGACTTGCTCACCCACCTTTGACGAGGTTTCTGTCCGGCGAGGATCAACAAACACAACTTTACCGCCGCGTGCTTCGATGGCCTTTAGTTTTTGCAGAGGATTTAGCACCTGCATGACTGACATTTGGCTAACGACGGGGTTGGAGCCAAGGCACATGAAGTAATTAATCCGTTCAAGATCGGCAACTGGATGCACTAACGAGCGGCCATAAATATGGGTTGATGCTTCAAACTTATTGTTCGCGTCGATCGAGTGAGACGCAAACATATTGGGCGATTCAAGTGCCTCTAAAAAGGAGGAAGAATACATCGTATTCTGAAAGCTAAAATAAGTAGGGTTGCCTTGATACATAGCAATTGAACGCTCACCATGTTGTTCGCGCAATGCGCTCACTCGCGCACCGATTTCTTGAATCGCCAGCTCCCAGCTAACGCGCACAAACTTCCCATCCACTTTTTTGAGCGGGTAATTCACGCGGTCTGGGTCATGGTGAAGCGCGCCAATGGCCGCGCCTTTGATGCAGGCGTAACCTTTCGACACCGGATGAGCTTTGTCTGGTTTGACGGATAGAACTTGCTCGTCGTCCGCGACCTCAACTTCTAAACCGCAATGGGCTTCGCAAATACGGCAATAAGTTTTTTGTTTTTTCATTGTGTGCCTCTTCGAGTTTGCTGGGTCTAGCGACCGGTTCTTTTTGTTATGTTGATTCAGTGCGCGCTTCTCTTGCGCGTGTTTCCATTCCTATCAGTAGGCAGTCGAGCATCGCTAAAAAAGAGGGCCCAAAGTCAAAGCGATATAACTCCATGCCGGGTTGCTCCTCAACGCGTTTCATGTCGGGTGAGGGGTCAGCCAGCTGCTGCATACCGAGTGACATACTATGAATAGTAAGCAGCAGCCGTTGGCCATTGCCTTTAGTTATGAACCAAAGGTGCCGTTCGCACTCTTCGCCCGCTCGTCTAAGCATGGGTAACAGCGCTTGCCGAAACGTCAGTGCACAATCGAAGCCGGCTTTGTATTCGAGTACCTGGTGCAGCACAGATAGCAGCTTGGTCATGCCTTCGCTGTTTTTGTAGGCGATTGCTAAAGCGCTTACGATCCCATCAACCCCAATGGGAGATTGGTGCGACTGAAGATCTTCAAGCAAATGACCGAAGAATAGATCTATCTTCTGGCGAGCCTGTTCTAAAAAAATAGACTCCTTGGTTCGAAAGTAAACATAGAGCGTACCTTTAGATACGCCCGCTATTTTGGCAATGTCATCCATCGTGATTTGTTCGTAGCGGCGTTGCTCAAACAAAGTCGCGGCGGCATTTAAAATGTCGTCTCGACGTTGTAGCTTCTGATCTTGGCTGTATGCGCGCTGCTGTATGCTCATAACTATATTGATAACTCACTAAGTTTTTGTCTTTCAATTGACTGGTAGTCAACTTAATTGACCTTTAGTCAATTGTCCATATTTCTCTACGATAAATAACCCCTTTTTAGGTACAGTTATTACGTGTTTTGGGGTGCTACCTTGCTCGTTTTTATCAGCGATACAGGGTTTCGTTAGGGAGATTCATTGTTTTCTTGAGCGCGATAGCGAGCAGGTGATGTTCCATGTAAGTATCTGGCGGTTACAAAACTTAGACACTGAAAATTTGCCATTACTCTCATTAGCTTGTATAAATGCTAAAACTTTACAGCGTAAAGATTCTTATTTGACCGCGCTAATCGAAGACCGAAGCGGCTTCAGTGAATCGTCTTTTTTGGTAGCGTTTGATAAATGTGTGTTTTGTTTCGGTGATAGGAGAGAGAAATGAGTGAGTTTGATGCCATTGTTATTGGCGCGGGGAATGGTGGTTTAACGGCTGCAGCAGCTCTTCAGCGGGGTGGGGCGAAAACCTTGCTGCTTGAACGTCATAATATTCCAGGTGGTTGCGCTACCTCATTTGTTCGTGGCGAGTTTGAGTTTGAAGTCGCCTTGCACCAACTAAGTGGCTTAGGCACCGAGGACAAGCCCTTTATCATGCGAAAGGTGTTTAACGAACTCGGTGTCATGGACAAAGTGGAGTTTGTGCAAGAGGGTGAACTGTATCGAATGATTGTCGTAGACGAGTTTGATATCACCTTGCCTGCTAGCTGGAGTGGCATACGTAACACCCTGATTGAAAATTTTCCTCAAGAAGAAGAGGGCGTTGTCGGATTTATGGAACTGTGTGAGCAAGTCACCATGGAAAGCTTCATGGGTTTGCCGCAAGCACGCAAAATGAACTCCGAAAAGATGCTCAATACGAACTGCAAGAACTACGTCAAATATGGCCTACGCGACGCGAAAAGCGTACTGGATGAGTTCTTTGATGATGAGCAAATTAAAACGCTTTTAGCCGCCTATTGGTGCTATCTAGGGATGCCTCCTAAGGACTGTAATTTTTGTGATCTTGCCGTGATGCTTTACGCCTATGGCGTTTTCAAGCCCTGGCATATCAAGGGCGGCTCGCAGGCGTTGTCGAGCGCGTTGCTAGAGTCCTTCCTCGAAGCCGGTGGCGAAGTACGTTTTAATTGTTCTGTTGACGCCATTACGACGGATCAGTCCGGTGAAAAGCCTAAAGTGACGGGTGTTGTGACTGAGAACGGCGATTCGATTAGCTGTAGTCAGATTATATCCAATGCCAGCTCGGTGGTTACTTTTGGGGATTTGCTTGATACGCCAGTGTTGCCTTCAGGTATCTCGCAAGACTTTAAATCACGCGATCTAGGGACGTCCGCTTTTTGCCTTTACCTTGGCATTGACTGCACACCAGAGAAATTGGGAATCAAAAACGCCTCGACCTTTATCTCGAATACGATGGACGAAGAGTTAATGCATGACACCATGAGCACTATGAATCCGCCAGTGGCAACAATGCTGACGTGTTATAACGTTGATGATCCTAGTTTTGCACCGCCTGGAAAAAGTCAGCTCTCCTTGTTATGCCTTCAGTATGGAAGTGTATGGGAAGATGTTCCCGTCGAAGACTATGCCGAAACTAAGTATCACTTTGCAGAGCACCTTATTGAGCAGGCTGAACAGGTATTTCCGGGTATTCGAGATCATATTGAAGAGGTCGAAGTGGCAACGCCACTGACGATGATGCGCTACCTCAATACGCCCGGCGGCGCGATCTATGGCTTCCAGCAAAACCCAGAAGACGGCCCATTACATCGCGAACGCTATGATCAAGTCAGCGGCCTTCACTTGGCAGGATCATGGCAAGGGATGGGAGGCTTTCAGCCGACCTACATGGTAGGTGTGTCCACTGCGAAAGCGGTGTTGAAAAAGGTTCGCCAGAATAAAACAACGCAGGAAAGTGAAGCGGAGGTCGCCAATGTCTAATTCAATCAGTAATAGCAATAACACGAGTGCCAAGAACGCCGGCAACGCGAAGACGAATATCCTTGAAAACATTGTCGGGTATAGCGAGGGTGTTGAACGAAAGCGTGCGCGTGAGAAAACCGGCAGCGACTTTAGCCAAGAGAAGTGGAAAACCAGCAATGATATTGCAAAGCTGCATCCAAAGCGTTTGCAGCTGAAAGTCGCCGAGGTGATTCAGGATACGCCGTCTACCAAGACGTTTCGCCTCGTTAGCACTGGCGCTATATTGCCGCCATTTCAGGCCGGTCAATATATCAATTTATACGTCAATATTAACGGCGTTGAGACGGCAAGGCCTTACGCTATTTCATCATGCCCGACGCATCGAGCCGATCCTGAAAACGGGTATTACGACTTAACCGTTAAACTGGTCGACGGTGGGTTCGTAACGAATTACTTGCTTCACAACGTCGAAGTCGGTCAGCAGTTTTCGGCTACGAGTCCGATGGGAACATTTTATCACAACCCTCTATTTCATGGCGACAAGCTGGTATTTCTTGCGGGAGGTTCAGGTGGCGCGCCAGCGAGAGCAATGATTGAGAGTGTGTTGAATCGTGGTTTGAAAATCGATTTTCATTTGATTTACGGCAACAGCTACGAAAACGATGTGATCTTTGAAGACACTTTTCGTGAGCTGGCTGAAAAGCACGACAACTTTCATTTGACCGAAGTGATTTCTCGACCCACTGAGGGCTATTCTGGTCGAACCGGTCACCTTAACGCTGAATTGATCACCGACGTTATCGGTAGCGTAGAAGGCAAAACCTTTTACGTGTGCGGACCAACGCCGTTTAACGAATTTTGCGAAGATCAGCTGACATCACTCGGTGTTCAAGGCAAGCATATTCGTATCGAATGCAATGGCCCGCCAAAGACGCCAAGCTGTTTAGAAAACTGGCCGTCGGTGGTCAGTGAGCAAGACGAGGTGAGGGTTAAAGTACAGGGTAAAGGCGAGTTTATTGCTAAAGTCGGGGAGCCATTGTTGAACAGCTTGGAACGCAATGGCTATACAGTAGAGAATGCTTGCCGTTCGGGCGAGTGTAGCTTGTGTCGTGTAAAAGTGATCGAAGGCGAAGTATTCAACCCGCCAGAAGCGCGGCTGCGTAAATCTGATGAAACCTTCGGCTGGACGCATTCGTGCGTCGCGTTTCCAACGACGGATATTGAAATACTATATTAGGCTTTTTGGGGCTACTGAATGCCGCTTATTGCGGCATTTGCATCGAGGCGACGGCGAGAAATTGTTTAATGCTCATGTCGTCTGGAATGTTCAAATGGCCGTCAATCAACAGTGACGCAATGCCATGCACAATCGCCCATGCGCCTTGCGCTTGAACATTCTGTGTGGCTTTGTCGGGGCTTAACTCTGCAAAAGCGCTGACTAATAGCGTAAAGGGCTTCTTGCTGGCATCCTTAAGTTCTTGTGACATATGGTTGCTTGTGTCTTGTGAATGTTGCGGACCCGTTACTTGGGTTTGGCTGAGCATCATTCGATAGAGTGGGGCATTCGCAATCGCAAACTCAATATACTGAGTGCCATAGTCCAGAATCAGCACCGTTGCTTTTTGGTCTATATCCACATCTTCCATTCTACTAGCTAGCGAGCGAAACCCGTTTGCAGCAATTGCTTGAAACAACTCAGTCTTATTTTTGAAGTGCGCATAGGGAGCCATATGGCTAACCCCCACTTCACTCGCTAAAGTGCGCAGTGATAGCGCTTCTAGGCCCTTTTCTTTTAGCAGCAAATTCGCTGCTTCAATCAACGCAACCTTGAGGTCACCGTGATGGTAGTTTCGACTCGACACGTGTTATTTCACATCTGTATTGGAACGCCCAAACATATCAGGTTCCGGCTATTAATCAACTGGCTAGCGTTGCATTGGCAATACAAAAAAGGAATTATATCGCTGGATAGAAAGCGCTTTTATTTCTTGCTTCAGACACGGAGCGGTTCTTTCCTATTGTATTGGACTACACTTGTTCACAACGCATTTAGGGTAACTAGTAGTAAATCGCACGAGAGCAATAACAATGAAAATAAAATCGAAACTAATTTATGGTTCACTTTCGCTCGTTTTAATCAGCTTACTGCTAGTCGGGCTTAGTGCTAGTTATATCGCCAGTACTAAGTCGCAGCAGACGATCAGTGAGCTGACACAGTCCAAACTCAGCGCTATCTTAGAGCTAAAAAAGGCGCATATCGAAGCTTATTTGAGTGGTCTCCGAAAACAATTCCAGTTAATGGCTCAGGACCAAAATACAGGGTCTGCCAATTTTCATTTTTTCAATACCTATGATGCCATAGTCCAATCATCTGGAATGTCCGAAATTAAAAAGCAAGAATTGAAGGACTATTTTCAGACTGAGTACGTTGATAAATATAATGTGGTTAATAGTCAACACAGCATAGAGACGGCGGCATTCTTTTCGAACTTTGACGAGAATACTTGGCTGTTGCAGTACCATTATATATTCGCAAACCCAAATGCTGTGGGTGAAAAACAAAAGCTCGAAAGCCCTATTAATGAGTTTTCATCTTACAGTTCCGCCCATAGCGGATATCACAATGCCTTTTTGGAATATGCAGATAAATTAGGCTTTGGAGATGTGTATTTAGTGGGCCCTGAAGGGCGTATTAACTATTCTCTTAATAAAGGATTTGAGTTAGGGACTTCGTTGATCGACGGGCCTTTCTCTGATTCAGGGTTGGGGCGTTCATTTCGCGCGGCTTTGAAGGTGCAGCAAGGTGAGCTGGTTTACGAAGATTACAGCGCTTATGCTCCTTTACACGACGCTCCGGTGTCTTTCATCGCGACGCCGCTCACTAAATTCAAACGCGTTCGTGGTGTGTTAGTGGTCCAGTTTCCGATTGATGCGATTGACTCGATTATGACCAATGACAACTCTTGGGTGGACGTAGGCTTAGGAAAGACAGGCGAAGCTTACTTGGTCGGGGCGGACTCTACGCTTAGAAATACAAGTCGGCTTAATGCTGAAGATATAGCTGCATATATCGAGTACGTCGAGAAACTGGCTGAAACAGATACTCAACCGATTAAACAGATTACAGCGCGTAGTTCAGGCATTGGCCTTCATCGGATCAATACGGACGCAGCCAAAAACGCACTACTAGGTAATAGCGGCTTTGAGCGTATTGCCCAAGCGGATGGGCGAGAGGTTTTATCTGCTTATTCTCCTGTCGAAGTTGAGGGATTTAACTGGGCTATCATCAGCGAAATCGATGTGGAGGAAGCTTTTGCGAGTTCTAAACTGTTGTCACGGGAGCTAAGCGTTAGTTTAGTTATTCTAACCATTATCGTTATAGTGATTGCCGCCATATTAGCCGTTTTGCTTGCGAAAAGCCTGTTCAAGCCAATTGAAAATATGTCTGATCGAATGCAGGAAATTGCTAAAGGCCGTGCTCGATTGGATAGTCGTTTAGATGATAGTGGGAGTAATGAAATAGCCGACTTTGCGGCGAGCTTCAACCTTTTTGTTTCGAAGTTGGCGCATTTTGTCGAACGTACGAAAGAGGCATCTCAAGCACTTGTGAAACAAAGCAGTCAGCTATCGAAATTATCCGAAAGCGGCTCGGCTCAGTCGGTTGAACAGAATGCACAGATTGGAAGTGTCATGCAGTCAATTTCTCAGATTGCGTCCAGCATTAATCAAACAGCTGAAAGTGCAAAAGCTGCGTCGCAAGTTGCTGCTTCAGCGAATCAGAGATCACTAGAAGGTCGGGCGGCAACGCAAGAGGCGATCGAAGCAATTTATTCTGTTGAATCCGAAGTTGAAAAAGCTGCGATGTCGCTGCGAGCACTAGAACAAGACTCTAACGATGTATCGGAGGTGCTTGCTGTGATTGACTCTATTTCTGATCAGACTAATTTGTTGGCTCTCAATGCGGCCATTGAGGCAGCAAGGGCCGGAGACAGTGGTCGCGGGTTTGCAGTCGTTGCTGATGAAGTTCGGAGTCTTTCGCATAAGATTCAGAGCGAAACGTCGGTGATCAATGAAACAATAGAGAAGCTTCAGCAAGGCACGGTTGAAACTGTGAAGGTGATGCGAGAGAGTAAGAATAAAACGAGTGCTAGCGCTAGCTTATCTAGCAAAGCGGGTGAGGCTTTGGATGTAGTGGTAGACGGAAGCCGTCGCATCGCAGAAATGAACGAAGACATATCAAATAGCGCGACAGAGCAAACTCAGTTGGTGAATCAGATCGAGAATAGTATCGAGCTAGCTTCTGATGTCACCAAAGCGTCCACTAGAGCCGCCGTCGAAATTAACGAGATTGGAAGAGAGATTTCGAACTTAGCACG
>Ga0209495_1002029_pt1 | contig 13670 bp, 4 predicted proteins | sample EN1Hudsemesocosm_FD_184629 | JGI IMG/M metagenome (GOLD analysis project Ga0209495, IMG submission 184629) | Methane-oxidizing microbial communities from mesocosms in the Hudson Canyon - EN1E Hudson Canyon (SPAdes) (version 2) | ecosystem: Environmental > Aquatic > Marine > Cold seeps | place... | reverse complement strand
ATTTTGAAGGATCTGTTATTAATTCAGTACTAGATGTATTGGCATATACTACACACTATAATGCATTTAATGCTAATATGGCTGTAAATGAATCCTTCTTAGATACATCACAATTAAGAAGTTCAGCGGTATCACATGCTAAGTTATTAGGATATACTCCAAGATCATATAGTTCATCTAGAGCTACAGTTAATATTACACCAGCCTCGACAGACTATATGGAAAGAGGACATGAATTTTCCAGTATAACTGCCGATGGTGAGGAATACCAGTTTATAGTAGAGTCTGACGTAAATGCATCAGCTAATGGATTTGAGACTGTAGCATTAGTTCAAGGTGTATATATTCAAGATCAGTACAGGTATAATGGTGGTGATACTGATATTCTGTATCTTACACATAAAAATGCTAATACAGATACACTTGTAGTATCAGTAGAACGACCTAATATAACTTATGGTGTAACTACTAATACCTATAAGCATATTTCAGAAATATCCGATATTTTAACAGAAGATAATATATATTGGCTCCAAGAAAATAAGAATGGATTGTTTTCTGTTTATTTTGGTGATGATATAATAGGTAAAGCTCTAGAGAATAATGATATTGTTACATTATCATATATAGCAGGTACTATTGAAGACCCTAAAGAGGGTAATAATATACAAAATATAATAGATCCTGCAGGTACTCATACTATTAATATGCTTGGAATGCAAACAAGGTTAGGAAGTCCTAAAGAGTCAATCGATTCCATTAAGTTCAACTCACCTTTAAGTTATGCATCTCAGAATAGAGCAGTAGCGGCAGATGATTATAAAGCTTTAATTAATTCAGAAATACCTAATCTTCTATCAGTTAATGTTTGGGGTGGAGAATCTGAAATACCATCTACACCGGGAATTGTATATATATCAGCTATATCAGATAATATTAACAACTATCTTGATTTAAATATAAAAAATAACATAATAAATATCATTTCATCGAAGAATGTATTAGGAGTTGATGTTAAGATAAAAGACCACGAAAAGATCGATCTTATTCTAGATGTAAAATATACTTATAATAATAGAGCAAGTAAAAACATAGCGGACATCTCTAACGCCATTAAAGCAGCAGTAATACTGTATAATGATAATACTTTATTATCATTCTCTGGTGTTTTTAGAAAATCCAATCTATTATCAATAATTGACTCCATCTCTCCTAATGTACTAGATTCCTCTGTAGATGTAATAATGTCGAAAACTATTAATATTATTGATACTATTCAACGTGACACTATATATAATATAGCATTAAAAGATACAACAGGGTTTAATTCTGAATGGAATGAAAAAGAGAATACAAGACCTCAGATATGGTCATTTAAAGTTGATTTTACAGAAAAGTTAAATGATGCTGCTAATAATGTATCTGTCATGACATCAACTGTATTTAACTATAACAATACTAGTTGTATCTTTAAAGACAGATATGATAATTATAATAAGCGGAGAATGATAGATATTATATCAAATAAAACTAAAGATGTTGTACAAGCTAATGTAGGATATGTTGACGCTATTAATGGACAATTAAATATAGATAATTATAGTTCTACTCTCCAAGATCTAATCACTACTTTTTCTTCTAGCAACATTACATTTAAAGCTACACCTTATTCAAATTCTATATACCCTAAATTTAATAATATATTAAATATAGAAGAGACAGACATAGTTATATCCCCTATCGCTAATAACAGTTAATAGAACAAATTATGTATACTCGACCAGTAAAAACAACTGCTGTATCTGAAATAATACCAGATCATCTATCATCTAATAACGAGCAGTATGTAGATTTCTTAGAGGGTTATATTAAGTTCTTAGAGCAGCATGAGAATATAATTGACTATCTCCGAATAATCCAAAATAATGATATAGATACGTCTAACAGTATTGAAGATCATTTTAAAGATATTTTTGGTACTAAAATACCATCCTTATATAATGGGGATGTACGATTATTATATAAGGATCTAAATAAACTATACAAAACTGCAGGGTCAGTAGATTCTATAAGACTTTTCTTTAAGATATTTTACCAGTCACCTGATGTTGAGGTTAAGTTTCCTAAAGAACACTTATTAATACCTTCACCTTCTAAATCCTATAATGGATTATTAAGCCATTCTGGTATAAGAATACACGACTCAAAGTTTTATCAGATGTATTCTTATGTTATAGCTAACACTAAAACATCTCAAAATATATGGGGAGGTGTGTATAATAAAGGAACACACCCACTAGGTTATGTAATGTTCTCTGAGATGATACTTTCTACAGTATTAAATGGATCTAACAGATTATTTAAAGCTAATAATACAGGTACCTCTGATAATACATGCCTAGAAAAACTAAAATCCTATGTATGTTCGACTTATATATTAGAATTAATAGGGGATATACAACCAATAGCATCTACTTCTAGAGTAGTAGATACTTCTGTAAGAAAAATGTTGATTTTATATGATATAGAAAGACCACTAGGTATGAAAGCTTGGTTAGATAATGTAAAGTATTCATTGATTACTACTTCTAGTTCATGGGATAATTATACAATTAACGATAGCATCTATTATAGAATACCCGGTAATACAGAGGCTGAGTTAGAAACTTTGCCCTGAATTTATATAAATAAATAAAACACAAACAATAAAGATTATAAGGTATACCCATTATGACAGCAATAATAACATCTCAATTTAGAATAAACGCGGCACAGTTTATTAAACAAGATATAGGTAATTCTGCAGATTATTATATGTTCTTAGGGCGGAACCAATCATGGCCTAACGAAGATATTGATCCGGATACAGCTATTGATACTACCCTTATCCCTCCTAATGAGGATATCTTTAAGAATACTTTCTATAATGCTTATAGTAATATGGGTATTTTAAAGCAAATTAATAATTCAGATATGGAATTATGTTCTAGAAGGAATATTTGGGAGACTGGTAAATCGTATAAACCATGGAGTTCATATGAGGACAATACAACTCTTTCTACATTCTCAGAATCAGATGTTGCTGATAATGTAGTATATGATAGAAAGGTATTTGTATGTCTGTATGCTCCTATAGGAAGTGTAGTAGTAGACCCTATTACTAATGATATAACTTCTATTGTTTATGCAGCTTCAACATCCTCACCGCTTTTACCTTCTGGCTCTGATCTTACTAAAGTAGTCGAGTCCACTGATGGTTATATATGGAAGTTTTTATATGAAATTGATTCGGATTTAAATACTAAATTCACTACTTCTAAATATATACCTACTCCTATAGGATCTGCGTCAGGAACTACTAGAGATCAAGACCAACTTAATGTTGAGAACTCAGCAGTTGACGGTAAAATATATTCTATAGTAGTTACTAATGGTGGTTTATATACAGTTGGTAATAAACCAACAGTACATTTATATGGTGATGGTTCTGTAGATAAAGGTATAGAAATACCTGCTGATCAGATTACTATGGGAGTATATACTGCTGGTACTGCTGATAGGATCGGAAAAGAATATATAGAGTCTATTAATATATTACCTGAAAATCCTACAGAAGTTGATTTAAACTCAGATGCTACTTCTATAGCAAATAATATAGGTCGTTGGCGTGAAGCTAATATTGTTATAAGTTATAACAGTACTGCATTAGAGGAACAAGCTAGCGCGAATGCTATATTACCACCACCAGGTGGTTTTGGTAAATCAGCACGTGCTGTTCTTGGTTCTAATAATTTAGGAGTTAACTGTCAGTTCGACTTAACTGAATATGATGAAGCCCCTAGAATGTTTCATGAAATTGGTATTGTTTCTGGTGTTGAAGGTGTAACAACTAATACTGCGGGTATTATTAATCCACTACCTTCACTTAAAATTACTTCTATGAATGCTTTATCATCCAATGCAACTAATACTATTAGTATGGCAGTAGGTGTAGGTAATACAGAGACAGCAACTGCTTATATAGATCATACAACCATTGAAGGTGATGTTACCACTGTATATTATCATCAATCAGATGAAACCGGATATATATCTTTTGACTCAGGATCTTCACTTATGGATTCTAATGACTCTAGTTTAGGAACAGTAGATAGTCTACATAATCCTGAGATTGCAAGGTTTACAGGTGATGTTGTATATTTTGAAAAAAGACATAGAGTTAATAGAGTTGCAGACCAGATAGAGAATATTAAACTAGTAATAGAATTATAGGAATATAGATAATGGCAAATAATAGCTATAAAGGGGCAGCTGCCCCTTATTATGACGATATCAATATACCAGGTATTGATGGGTTAACACCTGCGGAAAAATTCCAGCGTATTTTATTTAAACCCGGAAGTGCTGTTCAAGCTAGGGAATTAACACAAATACAATCATTACTACAGAATCAACTATCTCATGTAGGTAGTCACTTCTTTAAAGAAGGTTCGTTAGTATTACCGGGTGATATAACTCATAACAATCAGTTAGATTATATCACTGTTACACTAGACACAACCGGAAATTCATTAAATCCTATTGGTGACGCAGCAAATTTAATAAATGAGGTTATATACGAAACACCGATAAATCCTAACGATGTTATACAATCACCTTTAAAGGCTAAAGTCCATGATGTTTTAGCTGTTGGGGATGATTATAGACTTTATATAACTTATACATCTTCTAATCCAGAAAGAGAAACATCTTTATTTCAAGCTAATGAAATCATAGGATTTAAACCTCAGTTTAAAGGGATTACTATTCTAAGTAATAACCAAGAAGAAGGTGTTACATATAAAGCAGCAAGAACGTCAATTACATCAGGTATTTTTTATATTAATAAAATGTTTGTTGTTGTTCCTTCTCATTCTAGAATAACTAATGTTGAAGGTAAGACTAATAGTTATTCAGTAGGTTTAAAAGTAACTGAAGAAGTTATAGACATTACTGATGATCATACATTAGGAGATACTGCTCTAGGTACTAATAATACTAGAGCTGCAGGAGCTGATAGATTAAAGATTAAAACAGAGTTAATTTCTGTCTTAGATATTAATAGATCTGATACTAACTTTATAGAGTTATTAAGAATCTCTGATAATAATGTAATTAAAAAAGTAGATCGTACTTCTTATAATATCTTAGCTGATGAACTTGCTAGAAGAACTGCAGATGAATCTGGTAGTTATACTATTAAACCTTTTACATTAAATATATCTAATTCATCCGATGGTGTTAATTTTCCTGCAATGTTAGGAAAATCTAAAGCGTATGTGGAAGGGTATGAGATAGAGACTATTACTGATGTTCCTGTTAATATTCCAGTAGCTACAAAATCTGAAGTTTTAAATGCAACAGTTTCTGTTGGTGAGAGCTCCTTTATTACAGTAAAATCTGATCTCGTAGGATATTATATACCAGAAAAGGTACTAAACTTATATTATACTGATACTGATAGTATAGTTAACTTATTAGGAACATTTAGAATTATCTCTGTAACCCGTATGCTAGGTAATAACGTTACAGATTTAAAACTAAATATAAAAGAATTTGAGTTTATAGACAACTCAGGAATACCACCTGAATATAGGAATAGTTTAGAAATTAGTCAAGAGAATGAATCAGGGGAAGTTATTTTTAACGCTAATGTTGCTGAGGGAGGTTATTCTAAAATAGATACAGCTACGTTAGCAGCTGATATATATGAAATAAAAGAGAGTGGTATTTCTTTATTAAGTACAACTTCAGAAGACTCTACAGAACCTAAAACAGGTAAAGTTAATTATTCTGTTATGGCAGCTATACAAGGTAATGTTGAAGCAGTAAATGGTAATGCAGCGACTATTACTTTAGATGTACCAGCTGGTTATATACTAGATGACACAAAATTAATAGGTGCATATATATTATCGGTAGGTAATCCTGCATCTCAAGTTGTTGAATTAGTTCCTGTAACAGGAGAGGTAACTCAAGTAATAGTTACTGATACTAGTCTTATAGTAGGTAATAGTGTATTTACGTCTATGGCCGTAAATGAGACACCTGATAAACAAAATCCTAAAATTAAAACACTAACCGAAGCTTCAGTTGTTAGTTTTAACAGTAATGTAGGAACACTAGGGTTTTATGATGTTTATGATATAATATCTGTTATAAATGGTGATGACACTGAAGATACTACAGACTATAAATCACAGTTCTCTTTAGATAGAGGTTATACTGATAATTATTATAAACTTTCATTATTAACGTTGAATCCTGGTTTAAACAGTAGTCTTCTACCTACTCAACTAACAGTAAATTTAAGATACTTTAAGTCTTCTGGTTCCTCTGATTTCTTTACACGCGAATCTTATCAGGATATTACTGATAATTCCAAATTACCTACATACTATTCAGAAAAATATAGAAAAGAGATATCAGTAGGTAATATAGTTGATTTTAGAGGGGAAAAACCATCGCCTGATGGAGTTAACTCTTCTACTATAATTTCTATAGAACCTCTATCTGTATTAGAAGTGAATACGGCAGTTGCTTTTGGTAGAAAAGATAGTATTGTTTTAGATACAGCAGGTGTTTTTTCAGTAATTAAGGGCACACCTTCAAGTAGACCTGTTTCTAGAAAAATCCCTAAAAACACAATTAAATTATATGAATTAACAATACCAGCTAATTCATTAGATGCATCTATTATTGATATTAAGCGAATAAATAACAAACGTTATACAATGCGTGATGTGGGTAAGATTGAGTCTAGAGTAGATCGATTAGAGTATTATACTGCATTATCATTATTAGAAAATAAAGCAATGTCTGATAATATAGGTAATAGACTTAAAGCTGGATTTATTGTAGATGATTTTACATCACACGGTCGTGGTGATACAACTCATCCGGATTATAAATGTTCTGTCTGGCCAGAAATGAATGCACTTGGTCCTAGATTTATAGAAGGTAATATACCTTTTAAATGGGAAGATTTCCCTGGATTTACAAATCTTATAGAAAATCAACTCCCACCAGGTAATAGTTTCAATATTAAAAAAACTGGTGACGTTTTAACATTAGACTACGAGACTAAACGTGAAATTAATGTTTCAGTATTAAATGCTACTAACTTTATTAATGTAAATCCATTTAATGTATTTGATTTTACTGGTAATGTAACCATATCACCAGCTACAGATGACTGGAAAGATACAAATCGTAGACCTGATGTTGTATTTACACAAAATAGTTTATATGACGCTATGTTACCTTTATTAGACCAAAGTTCTATAGGTACTGTATGGAATAACTGGGAAACTCATTGGACAGGTATATCAGGATCTGCAGAAGATAGAAACGCTATACCTGAGTGGGCAGGTAACAGCCTTACTACGTTCACACATCAGGATCAGACCCGATCAGGTATTACAAATACCTTAACTGAAACAACTGAAATTACAGATATGGGTGATAGAGTAGTATCTGTTGATTTAGCCCCATTCATGAGAGAGCGTTTAATATCATTTAAAGCAACAGGTTTAAAACCCAATACTAAAATATTTGCGTTTTTTGATAATATTAATGTAACACCTTATTGTAGAAGTGAAGCAGTATTTATTGATCATAACGCGGCTGGGGATTATCCAGCAGAGTTAATGGTGGAAAACTATGGTGTGAATTGGGCAACAATTCCTTATATTACTTCATCATCTCATCCCGCTGGTACTAATGAACTAATCAGTGATGATGCAGGTGCTATAACAGGTTCTTTTTGGTTACCTAATAATAATAATGTTAAGTTTAATACAGGAACTAAAACTTTTAGATTATCGGATATACACCTCCCTGGATCAAGACATTTAGAAACTACTACGGCTTCAGCTGACTATTCTGCGACAGGTTTAATAGAGAATGTAGAGAATACGTCATTATCTACAAGGTTACCTACTATTACATCAACAGAAGTAACAGGTGAGCGTGATCATGTTACAATGGATGTTAGACACAGAGATCCTTTAGCACAGTCATTTGTTCTTAAAAGAGCTGAATACCCAGAAGGTTTATTCGCAAGTTCTGTATCAGTATATTTTAAAAGAAAGGATATGAATATACCTGTTACCTTAGAAATAAGGGAAATGCAAAACGGTATACCCACACAACGTGTTCTTCCTTTCTCTAGAGTTGAGTTAACACCAAATAATGTAACTGAGGTTGGAAATGAGGGTTGGGGTAATCTAACTGAAGAAGATAAATATGCTTTAGCTCTAACAGAGGCCACAGAGTTTAAGTTTGAGTCATTAGTGCATTTAGCACCTGGTGTAGAATATTGTTTTGTATTAATAGCTAATACAGATAACTACGAAATATGGTATCATAGAATAGGTGAACCTTCATTTTTTACTAATGAAATATCAGCAAGTCAGCTGCATACAGGAGTAATGTTTAAATCACAAAATGCTTCAACATGGGAACCTGATTCGGAGTCTGATATTCCATTCTCAATATCACGAGCAGTATTTGACACTACTTCTAAAGGTACAGTTAACCTTATCTCTGATCTTCCTGAATATATTAAATTAAAAAATAATCCAATTGTTGTTGAATCTGTAGCGGATGTAGGTGAAATTGCTACAACTAAAGTATATGTACAACAGGATAATCATGGATTTAAACCAGGACAAGAGGTAAAACTTCAAGGTATTACCTCTTCAAATGTATCAGGTACTATATCTGGGTTTGCGGTATCATTACTAAACACAACTCATGAAATAATAGGTGTTAATTCTATTAATGAATATTATATAGAATTGGTTTCATCAGTTCGGTCAGTTAATACTAATCCTTCCGTTAATACTCCTGACTCATGGGGAAGAATGCAGGTAGGTGGGATTAATGTGTTATCTACATATTCTATAGCCTACTCTCAATTCTATTTCGGGGTTGCACAAATAGAACCTAATGGTACTAGTATAGATTGGGCTTCTGAGCATACAGTTAACAGTAATACCAACACAGTATATATAAATATAGATGCTAATGTTACTCATACAAACACTAATAATGTGTTAGCTGTATCTTCAAACAAAGATACTAGTATAGTTCCTAAGGTAAGTAAAATATCAGGGGCATTATATAGTAATAGTGATTTAGTATCACCTGTTGTTGATTTAGATAGAATGTCTTATATTACTATAAATCCTGTCATAGATGATACTGATGTTTTAGCATCTTATATTACTAAACCTATAGTATTAACAAACACATCAAATAATATAGATGTATTGTTAGATTATCATTGCCCTTCCGAATGTACTATTAAAGTGAAATATCAATATAAAAGAAATGGTGAATGGGTAGTAGACTCTAATACAGGAGACTTATCTGACTTTCCTGCAGGTACTTTAGATAATAATAACACATTAGATGAAGTACACTTAGAAAGTGGTGAAATACAAGAATTTACTGTTTTTAGAATCAAGATAGAAATGTTCTCTAGAAAACAACATATTGTACCATTCATAAGAAACTTTAGAGCTATAGCGGGCGTATGAGAGTAGAAGGTCATAATGATTATATTCGGGATAATTCCGGTGCTATTATACTAAATAATAACAATAAAGTTGATAGATATAAAAACGAGCTACAGTTGAATACTGAAGTATATAACCTTAAAAAAGAAGTTGACCTATTAAAACGGCAAATAAAAACAATATTGGAGAGTAATAAATGAATAATAACCATATAGTTATTAATGATTGGGATACTTTTAAAGAATGGAAGACTAAAAGTAACCAATTAGCGGCCGCTATAGGTGATACTGACAAAATTACAGTAACATTAGAATCTACTATTGTTGACGAATTATTAAAACTACAAAGTCAGACTTTTGATGAAAACCGGATAAAGGATCTAGTAGGTACTATGATCGGATCATCAACCGAAAATGGTATTGATATTGTATATAACGCAGCTCAAAACCGTTTAACATTTACTGTATTAGGTGGTTCTGGAACAGGAAGTTCAGGAAGTTCAGCTAATGGCTTTTCTGGTATATTCGATTCTGTTGAAGGTATAGATAGTTTATTTAGTTATTGGCAGCAGAATGGTGGCGACGCAAACGGTGATACTTCTATTGATGCATTCTTCCAAGATATTGTTGTAGGACCTACAGGAACTACAGGTATTGATGGTGTTCTAGGTATGGATTCCGATGATGGGCTTTTTAGAATGGCTCTTCAAGTATATTACAGAACAGAGGGAACTACTACCGCAAATTCAACTCCTCCTACTATACCTGATACTAATAACGGATCTATATTTGATTTATTAGGGTCAGGTCCTTCCGCATTTACACCACCTACCGGATGGTCTACAACAACTCCAACCATTATTAATGAAGCGACTGTCGGATCTGAAAAGCTTTGGATTTCTACAACTATAATCGAATCATTACATACTTATAACCAAAGTAAAGAATACCAACTTGGTGATAGGGTAATATTTAATAATAATACATATGAATATAACTTAGATGTTACGGTAGGTACAGCATTAACTTTAGACATCTCCTCTGATTATGCCTCAATACCACCTGACTATACGATGGATACTGAATTAATATACACAAATGATTCAGGGGTTATACCAGGATTTTATACCTCATTTTACAACAATTATAGAATTCCTATTAATGGTTATAACTTTCTAGAATTACAACCTGTCTCTAATACTTTAAGCAGTCATTGGACTCAAGTACTAGTTGATGGTGTTTCTATAGGTACTAAATTATATAATATCCCTGATTGGTCTGCTCCTGTGATACAGGATTTAGCAGGTGATGGTAATGATGGTCGATCAAGTGCTAGAATAAACGTCTATACACTATCACCTGATAAAGTTACTATCCCACTCACACCTATAGGAGGAACGTATACCTTTACCGGTGAAGGTGAATTAACTGGTATTGCGAAAAATCCTAGTGATACTGAGGATCGTTTATGGGTAACAAATTATAAGGACGCTACTCTACCGGGTCAAACTACAACGTATGAAGCCGACAGAGAGCAGGGTGTTTTGTTTTATGCTACTGTAAACTTTTCAGCTGATGGTCCAACAGGTATTGCATATCATACAGTTGATGGTTTAGTGACAGGAGCTCCTAAAGACTGGGGTATGGTATTAAGATCTGGTACTGATGGTGAAAATTCAACAAATTTTCAAAGATTAAGATTATATAAAAGATTAACAGACATAGAAGCCGGAGTAGAGATTCATCCTATTAACGGTGTGGGTTCTACACCAAATCCAGTACGATTTAATTTTGATACTGATCAGTTAGAGTTTACTTATACAGCAGGTGGTAATGTATGGCATAGATGGCCACAAATTTCTTATGACTTAGTTAGACTAGAAGCTCCTACTACAGGTGTTGATAACGCATCTACATTTTATTCAGCAACTGATTTTGATGCAGCTGCTAGACTTGGTAATGTATTGCCTGATCCTGATTATGATACAGCAAAAGGTGAAACAAACAAAATTACTCAAGATAGAATTACTACAGGTGGGGCTTTTACTGGAATTGACTCTAAGTATATAGGGTATTATCTAGGATCTCCTAAAGATATAATTGACAATACCGGATCTTGGTATTCTCAGAAAATGCAGTCAACAGAAGCTAAGTCACATGATCATAACTTATATGTTATTGAATCATCAGCTTCGTCTATTATCAAAGAGACAGATAATATTGACACAACTCTGGCTTGGTTTCCTGACATTATATTCCCAGATGCTAAACATACTGAAAATGGTTTTAATGGTGTTGATGGTGTTGAAGGGCAGACTATTAAAGAAGTTTCACTTTGGACTCGCGCGCTAGTAGGGGCAGCTGCCCCTACAATCGATAATGTAGATTATACAGATACATTCTATGAGTTCTCTGAAATAGATATTAACGGCAATTCTGTTGATACTAATATAGTGCATGACATTCCGACAGTTTCAAACTGGTTTATATCATCACGAAATAATTTAAATAGTGATAATGCATTTTCTACTGACAATTCTGGTAGTCTTTGGGTTGACAGTGACCCTCATTATAAAGCAACAAGTAATGCAATTTACCCTAAAGCTTGGAGTGTTTGGGAATCTTATGCTATAGCTAGATATGTTGTATATTATGGAAGAACTTATGAATGTATACAGGCTACTACTCATGATAGAGATGATCGTGCTATAGAACAACATGAGAATCCTAGTACACTATCTACTCACTGGACTGAGTTTACAGTAAGTGGTAAGTCAGGTGTCTATTCTCGGGTTATCCCAGCGGCATCTTGGAATGTATCTGTAGAGGTAGTAGGTAATCAAGGACCTGCAGGCGATGATGGGTCTAAATTCTATAGTGGTGTAAATGCTCCTACAATTCAATTAGTAGGTGATTTAAACCCAGATGGAACTCAACGATATAGTTTTATATTACCATCATCACTAGCGGGTACAATTGTAAGAAGAGGTGATCAATATGTCGACTCACTAAATGGTGAAATTTGGGAGTTTCTAGCAGACACTACTGATGCTACTTTAACTAACGCCGTATCCTTATGGGAATTGGACATAAAAGGTAAAGAATATGACTGGATTTATCGTACTTGGCATTTACCATTTGGTGCTGGTACTATGGTCAATAGCACTAATTCCGATGTAGCTCTTGCTGCTGCTGATGCAGAGCTACTTACAGCAAGACAGTTAACCCAGACAAGAACACCATCAGAGCCAAATCCACTTCCTATAAAAGATACTCCTAATGCTGGTAACAGTGCTGTAGGGGCCGCGGATGTGTGGCAGACTGAAATGCCTGCATATAAACCCTCTGAATATATTATATTAGGTACAAGCATATCATATCATAGAGGGACTTCATTACCAGGAAAGGCTGTATGGGACTCTACTACAAATTCAGTAGATGCTACAGCATGTGATGTGTACTCCGCTACTGAATTATATAATACAGGTAATAGTGTATCCCATAATAGTATAGGTTATGTAGCTTTAACTAGTAGTATAGGAACAGAACCAGGAACAGATTCTAATACATGGTATGAATTTGGTAGGAATTTCCTAGCTTATGGAAATTCTATTGACTTGGCAGGGAAAGTAGGAGATTCCGAAAGATGGTTTTATGGTCATGCAGACCCTACAATTGGTGATATAGCGGCATATGGAATTTGTGCTGATTCGGTAAATGCAGCGGGGCAGAGTGAACCTATTGCATGTACTGTATCAAACACAGCAGAACGATTAGATTATGTTAATGGTTCTATGTATATAAGAACTCAGCCGGAGGAAGAATCTGCTTATACACTTAATGTTGATGAAACTACAAATGTAATATCTTGGACTCAAACTATTCTGAGTCTAAGAGGTAATGATGGTGATCAGACAATGACATTGTACTGGTCTACACCACAATCAGTTGATGCAGCACCACCAACCAGACTAGCTAATGTAGTAGAAGGGGACGGGAATCCAAGTCCTAAAAATGTAGAGTCCAATAATAGTACTGGTGATTATTATGAAGGTTGGCTGAAATATCCACTTCTAGCTGCAACTGCAGAAGGTTATTATACTTATTC
>Ga0209495_1002026_pt1 | contig 13674 bp, 10 predicted proteins | sample EN1Hudsemesocosm_FD_184629 | JGI IMG/M metagenome (GOLD analysis project Ga0209495, IMG submission 184629) | Methane-oxidizing microbial communities from mesocosms in the Hudson Canyon - EN1E Hudson Canyon (SPAdes) (version 2) | ecosystem: Environmental > Aquatic > Marine > Cold seeps | place... | reverse complement strand
TTTCATACTCTAATTGTGTGTTTCTACAATCCTTAATAGGCGTTTTTCTGCGTAACATATAGATTTTTACGTTTTGCCATTCTCAATAAAACCATATAAAATAGTAATTTTAGTAAATTGTGTAGCTTTGATTTAAGGCGTATTTTTTCAAACAGGATTCAACGAGCATGGTGGAGGACAGATGGCTAATTCTATTGAACTGAAATTCAAGAAGATTCAGAAAGACTTTTTAGAGTTTTTGAAGTACACAAAGGGTCACGCTGATACCACTTGCTACAATTACAACTCTGATTTAAACATTTGGATTGCCTGGCTAACTGAAGAAGAACTCGATTGGCGTAAATGCAAGCCAACTGATGTTGAGCATTTTGTCAGTTATCTTTCAAAAAATAACACCGGTGCTCATGCAGTCGCTAGAAAAATTTCTTGCCTGTCTACTTTTTATAAATGGGCTAAGCGTCGAGATCATGTTCAAGATGATCCAATCTATTTAATAGATAAGCCTAAACGTCCTAGTCGTATTCCCGTTTGGTTAGAACCAGAAGAGCAAGATGCTTTCATGAAAGCTACCCGAAACTACGATGATATTCCTGACACCATTTTTGGTAGAAGCAGGGCATCATCAGTAAAAATACGCCAGCGTTATGAATTACTGTTTGAACTCATTCAAAAATCAGGCCTAAGAATTAGTGAAGCCCTTGGCGTTAAGATCAGCGACATTCGCGTGGTTGATGGAATAGCTAAATCAGTAAGGGTAATAGGGAAGGGCGATAAAGAGCGGCAAGTCCCATTGCCTGAATCTTTTGGTAGGGTGTTAGCTGTTTCTATTGTAGATAAGTACAGAGAAGAATACCTGTTTGCTAAAAAGTCCGGTGGTAAACCGATTGGTCAACATGCAGCTAGAGCTTATCTGAAAAAGCTCACTGAAAAAGCAGGGATTAATAAAAAAATAACTCCGCATAAATTAAGGCATACTTACGCAACACGACTGCTAGAGAACGATGTGCAGTTGATTGATATTCAGGCTTTGTTAGGGCATGAAAGTATTGCTACTACGCAGATTTATACACATGCGGGGCATGAGAGGTTGAGTAAGTTGGTGGCAGATATATAATTCATCTGATAAATACGTAGTACTTAAACTGTCCGTTAATAAACAACAGGGAACAATGTTATGCAACGAAGGAGTGCAATAAAAACGATACCGTCCATAGCTATTTTCATTAGTGGTTATACTCCACTTTTTTTTATAATGATTATTAAGGATATTCATAGTTTTCTTTGGTTTGAATATACCCTTTCTCAACCAGCTATAGGGATAAGTGAAATAAATCTCCCATATGGAATAGCATTTCAAAACCCAAGTGTTGTTATTTTTCTCGTAATATTGATAGTTATAAGTTTGATTTTACTTAGATATGTTTTAAACAATATAGGAAATAACCCATTCCCAATTAAAATAACCGAAGCAAAAAATAGATCTAGTGAAGTAGTAAATTATACTATCCCTTATATGATTTCTTTCGTGGCATTTGACTTATCTAAATGGCAAGACCTTTTGGCTCTGCTTTTATTTTTGTCTATTCTTTGCCTGTTATCTATTAGAAGCCAAAGTATATTTATAAACCCTATTCTAGCTGCAATTGGGTATGGCTTGTATGATTGTAAATATAACGAAAATAATAAATTGAAAGAATGTGTGATGCTATCACGAATTGATCTATCTGAAGGGATGGAAACAAAATACAAAAAATTAACTAATTACATGGGCATAATTTCTAATCAGGAGAGCTAATCATGGAAGAAAAAATACAACTTCTTCACACACTACAGGATATAGATTTTACCCAGTTACAATGCAGGTTATGGGTGGTAAAACAAAGGACGACAAAAGGGAAAGCAACCTATAAATGTCTATCAACTGTAATCAGCGGTCTTGAGGATGATTTTAAAAAAACGATAAAAGACTTTTTTTGTGGCGCTGGTATCCACTCTCCAATAGAAGGGTTATCTAAATATGAAGTACTAACTACTGAACTAGATGAAGATAGGGCATTAATTCACCAAACAAATGAAACTGATTTCATTAATATCATTAATGCCATAAATTCTGGAGCCGATAACGACCCTGTAACTGAAATTAAGCAATTTCACAAATCATGGGCATTAATTGTAAATTTTTACAATGATGATCATAATTTTTTTGCTTTTAGCAAAATAAAAGGTGGATGGAATTTAAAGCAGGGCAGTACTTTTGGTACCTGGGTTTTTAATGAAGGTCAATTTAAAAAAGTAACACCAGACAAGACCTTTGCTTTTAGAAATGTATTTGATTTTATCGCATATGGGAATGATGTATTTATCCGTAATAAAGCTAATTATGAACTTGGCTTGAATATAAGAGAAGGCTTAGAGGTAAAGCGAGACATTCTTATAGATAAGTTCTCTGAAAACGGGATTATTACTTCTACTGATGACTTGAAAATTGCTATCGGAACAAATAAGACACTATTAAGACGGCTTGTATCTGTAGAGGAAAATAGATACTTTGAAGATCAAGAGTTTATTGAGGATATGAAAAACATCATTGGTAAACATGGGTGGGATATGCCTGAAGATGATGATGGTAAATTTATTATTGATGAAAACAATGTAGACCTTTTCTTGAAGTTAATAAACGATAAGAGATTTATATCTTTAATAAAAAAACAAATGGTTGATGCGGATTCAGTAGAGCTAGTAAGTGAAAGCCAACCTTTTGAAACAAGCTAGAAAACTAATAAAAACCCAACACCAATTTAAAAATTATTTTTATAGGACAACACAATGACAAGCACCCAACAACGTGCCGAACTACAACGCCAAATTTGGCAAATTGCGAATGACGTTCGTGGCTCAGTCGATGGCTGGGACTTTAAACAGTACGTATTAGGCACGTTGTTCTATCGTTTTATTAGTGAAAACTTTTCCAGTTACATTGAAGGCGGTGATGAAAGCGTTAATTATGCTGCGCTAACCGATAGTGTCATTACCATAGAAATAAAAGACGATGCCATTAAAACCAAAGGCTATTTCATTTACCCAAGCCAACTTTTCTGCAATGTAACCGCTAATGCCAACAACAACGAAAATCTAAACACCGATTTAGCAGCTATTTTTTCCGCTATCGAAAGTTCCGCCAATGGCTACCCATCTGAGGTGGATATTAAAGGCTTGTTTGCCGATTTTGATACCACCAGTAATCGTTTAGGTAATACGGTAAAAGATAAAAACTTGCGTTTATCTGCCGTATTAAAAGGCGTGGCAGGGATTAAGTTCGGTCAGTTTGAAGACAATCACATCGATCTGTTTGGCGATGCCTACGAGTATTTAATTTCTAACTATGCCGCCAACGCAGGTAAATCAGGGGGTGAATTTTTCACACCGCAGCACGTCTCTAAACTGATTGCTCAACTTGCGATGCATGGGCAAACCAGCGTGAATAAGATTTATGATCCAGCCGCAGGTTCAGGCTCGTTATTATTACAAGCCAAAAAACACTTTGATGCCCATATTATTGAAGATGGATTTTTTGGCCAAGAGATTAATCACACCACCTTTAACCTTGCGCGTATGAATATGTTTTTGCACAACATCAATTACGACAAGTTTAATATGATGCTGGGCAACACCCTGACCGATCCGCATTTTGGTGATGATAAACCCTTTGATGCTATCGTTTCTAATCCACCGTATTCAGTGAAATGGATAGGTAGCGATGACCCCACCCTGATTAACGATGAACGCTTTGCCCCTGCTGGCGTATTAGCACCAAAATCCAAAGCTGATTTTGCCTTTGTACTGCATGCCCTAAGCTACCTCTCCAGCAAAGGCCGCGCAGCGATTGTTTGCTTTCCTGGTATTTTTTACCGTGGTGGTGCTGAGCAGAAAATCCGCCAATATCTAGTAAATAACAACTACGTAGAAACCGTCATTTCGCTTGCGCCTAACCTATTTTTCGGCACCAGCATCTCTGTCAACATACTGGTGCTCTCTAAACACAAAACCAACACCAACACCCAGTTTATAGATGCCAGTGGTTTATTTAAAAAAGACACCAATACCAACACCCTGAGCGATGCACACATTGAACAGATCATGCAGGTGTTCGATAGCAAAGAAAATGTTGATCACTTCGCCAGATCGGTACCTTATGAAGAAGTTGCTAACGACTACAATCTGTCCGTGAGCAGTTATGTGGAAGCCAAGGACAATCGCGAAGTGGTGGATATTACCCAGCTCAATGCCGAGCTAAAAACTACGGTTACCAAAATTGATCAGCTGCGCAAGGACATTGATGCCATTGTGGTGGAGATTGAAGCATGAATGATGTGAGCTTTATGGAAAAGCTGCTAGATGACGTTAGGGTGGAATGGAAGCCACTAGGAGATGTTATTAAATTAGAAAAAGGCAGACAACTGAATAAAGAACTGCTGTCTGAGAATGGACCTTACCCCGCTTATAACGGGGGCATTTCGCATTCAGGATTTACTGATACTTACAACTTCACCGAAAATACAATCATAGTGAGCCAAGGTGGAGCATCCGCTGGTTTTGTAAATTTTGTTACGTCAAAGTTTTACGCGAATGCTCATTGCTACGTGATCCTGCCAAGAGCTAAAGCAGTTGAAAATAGATATGTTTATCATTTTTTGAAAAAAAACCAGGAAAACCTAACTAACAAGCAGCACGGCGCAGGAATTCCCGCATTAAGAAAAGGTGAAATTTTAGAGATCAAAATCCCCATCCCCTACCCAGAAAATTCCAAAAAATCACTTGAAATCCAAGCCGAAATCGTCCGTATTCTGGACACCTTTACCGAGCTAACCGCCGAGCTAACCGCCGAGCTAACCGCACGAAAAAAGCAATACAACTACTATCGCGATCAGTTGTTGAGTTTTGAGGAAGGGGAAGTGGAGTGGAAGACGTTGGGGGAAGTGGCTCTTGAATTTGGACGAGGAAAGTCAAGACATCGTCCAAGAAACGATTCCAAGCTATACGATGGAAATATCCCATTTATTCAAACAGGTGATATCAGAAACGCTCCGCACATCATTACTGAGTACACTCAAACTTATACAGAGTTTGGACTAGCTCAAAGCAAGTTGTGGCCAAAAGGAACGCTTTGCATAACGATAGCTGCAAATATTGCTGAAACCACCATTCTTGGTTTTGATTCATGCTTCCCAGATAGTGTTATAGGCTTTGTTGCTAATCTGGAAAAGACCAATTCAAGTTATGTTGAATACCTTTTGACTTCATTTAAAACAAAGCTGCAATCGAAAAGCACTGGTAGCGCCCAAGATAATATTAATATGGGGACATTTAAAAGTATGCGTTTGCCATTTCCTCCCCTCACCGAACAAAATCGTATAGTAGCTTTATTAGATAAATTTGAAGCACTAACCAGTTCCCTCAGCGAAGGTTTACCCCGCGAAATTGAACTGCGCCAAAAGCAATACGAATATTACCGCGACTTGCTGTTGAGCTTTCCCAAGCCGGAGCCAGAGGTAGCGGCCTGATATGAGCAAGGAACTAAAGGATATAGCCCAGCAGCTAAAAGACGCCCATAAAAAAGTGCAGTTAATCTATGCATTTAACGGCACGGGTAAAACGCGGCTTTCACGTGAATTTAAAGAATTAATCGCACCAAAAAACGATGATATTGAACAATCGGAATTAGCTAATAAAAAGATCCTCTATTACAGTGCGTTTACAGAAGATTTGTTCTATTGGGATAATGATTTGCAGCAAGACGCTGAACGAAAGCTAAAAATTCACCCTAATGCTTTTACCAAGTGGGTATTTGAAGATCAGGGACAAGAGGGAGCGATTACTACTAATTTTCAGCGTTACACTAATACAAAATTAACACCAAATTTTAATCCTGACTTTTCTGAAGTTACTTTTTCTTTTGAGCGAGGGGATGATCAAAGTTTAGGGAACTTAAAAATATCAAAAGGTGAAGAAAGTAACTTCATCTGGAGTGTTTTTTATAGCTTACTAGAGCAAGTTATTAGTGTGTTAAATACTCCCAATCCAGGTGATCGAGAAACTAATGATTTTGATCAACTAGAATATGTATTCATTGATGACCCAGTAAGTTCACTGGACGAGAATCACTTGATTCAGTTAGCGGTAAATTTAGGACAGCTAATAAAATCGAGTAGCTCTGAAGTTAAATTTATCTTATCAACCCATAACCCACTTTTTTACAATGTACTTTACAACGAGGTTGGTGCTAAAAATGGGGATATTTTAAGTCGTTTTGACGATGGAACATTTGAGCTTGATGAGAAGCAAGGTGATTCAAATAAAAGCTTTTCATATCATCTGCATATAAAACAGTTAATTGAAGAAGCAATCGATAACAATAGTATTCAACGATACCATTTTGCATTATTACGTAATTTATACGAGAAAACAGCTAACTTCCTTGGTTACAAGAGATGGTCAGAACTATTGCCTGGTGATAAAAAGGCTTACTCATCTCGTATTATGAACTTTTATCCTCATAACACACTTACTAATGAGGAAATTGCTGAGCCAACAGGACCTGAGAAAGCGATGGTTAACTTTCTACTTAAAAATCTTGTAGATAATTATGGCTACTTAAAGCAGGGAGAATAAAATGACAGACTATACTAACCCTATTGCAGAATCGAATAACTTTATCGTCTTGGATAAATACACTAAGGATGATCAAATCAATGAAAGCTATCAAAGTGAAGCTGATTTAGAGCAAGAGTTTATCGCCGACTTAGAAAACCAAGGCTATGAATATCTGCCCGATTTAAACACCCCCGAAAAAATGTTGGCTAATGTACGTAGGCAGTTGCAAGCCCTGAATAATATGCAGTTTTTAGAAGGTGAATGGTTACGCTTTGTAGAACAGTTTCTGGATAAGCCCAGCGATAACAGCATTGACAAAACTCGAAAAATTCATATTGATTACATTAACGACTTCGTTTTTGACGATGGACATATCGAAAACATCTATCTACTTGATAAGAAAAATATTGCCTGTAACAAGCTACAAGTTATTAAGCAGTTTGAACAAAAAGGCACACAAGCGAATCGCTACGATGTAACGGTTTTGGTCAATGGTTTACCTTTGGTTCAAATAGAGCTTAAAAAACGTGGTGTCGCCATTCGTGAAGCCTTTAACCAAGTACACCGTTACAGCAAAGAAAGTTTTAACGCCGACAACTCACTGTTTAAGTATCTACAGTTATTCGTAATTTCTAACGGTACTGATAGCCGCTATTTCGCCAATACCACAAAGCGCGATAAAAACAGCTTTGATTTCACCATGAATTGGGCAAGGGCAGATAACACACTAATTAAAGACTTAAAAGATTTTACCGCTACTTTTTTTCAAAAAAACACCTTGTTGAATGTGTTGCTGCATTATTCTGTGTTTGATGTGAGCGATACCTTGTTAGCGATGCGACCTTATCAAATTGCGGCTACCGAGCGCATTTTGTGGAAAATAAACAGTGCCTATCAAGCCAAAAACTGGAGCACCATTGAAAGTGGTGGCTATATTTGGCATACCACAGGTTCAGGTAAAACCTTAACTAGCTTTAAGGCGGCACGTTTGGCGACTGAGCTGGATTTTATTGATAAAGTGTTTTTTGTGGTGGATCGTAAAGATCTTGACTTTCAAACCATGAAAGAATATCAGCGCTTTTCACCCGATAGCGTTAATGGTTCAGAGAGTACCGCTGGGCTAAAACGTAACCTTGATAAAGAAGACAATAAAATCATTGTTACCACCATTCAAAAGCTGAATAACTTAATGAAAGGTGAGGGCGACTTACCTATTTACAGTAAGCAAATAGTATTTATTTTTGATGAAGCCCACCGTTCGCAATTCGGTGAAGCACAAAAGAATCTAAAGAAAAAGTTTAAAAAATTCTATCAGTTTGGCTTTACCGGTACGCCTATTTTTCCTGAAAATTCCTTGGGTGCAGAAACCACTGGTAGTGTATTTGGGCGTGAATTACATTCTTATGTGATTACTGATGCTATTCGTGATGAAAAAGTGCTGAAGTTTAAGGTAGATTATAACGATGTACGCCCACAGTTTAAGGTGATTGAATCTGAACAAGACGAGAAAAAACTTACAGCGGCAGAAAATAAACAAGCCTTATTGCATCCAAACCGTATTGGTGAGATTTCACAGTATATTTTAAATAATTTCAAACAAAAAACACATCGCCAACAAGCAGGTGGTAAAGGCTTTAATGCGATGTTTGCCGTAAGCAGTGTCGATGCTGCCAAGGTGTACTATGAATCGTTTAAAAATTTACAGAAAGAGAGCAATAAGTCACTTAACATTGCCACCATTTTCTCTTTTGCAGCGAATGAGGAACAAAATGCCATTGGGGATATTCCTGATGAAGGTTTTGAGGTCACTGCAATGGATAGCAGCGCTAAAGAGTTTTTAAGTGGGGCAATATCTGATTATAACGGGATGTTTAAAACTAATTATGGCGTTGATAGCAATGGCTTTCAAAACTATTACCGCGACCTTGCTCAACGGGTAAAAAATCAAGAAATTGATTTGCTGATTGTCGTGGGTATGTTTTTAACCGGCTTTGATGCTCCTACATTAAACACCTTATTCGTGGATAAAAACTTGCGATATCACGGTTTAATGCAAGCCTTTTCTCGCACTAACCGTATTTATGATGCCACTAAGACCTTTGGCAATATCGTCACCTTCCGCGACTTAGAACAAGCCACTGTTGATGCTATTACGCTATTTGGTGATAAAAATACTAAAAATGTGGTGCTAGAAAAAAGCTATAAAGAATATATGGAAGGTTTTACCGATGTGGCAACAGGTGATGCACGACGCGGTTATTTAGAGGTGGTGGAGGAGTTGGCACAACGCTTCCCTGATCCTGATGCAATTGTTAAAGAAAAAGATAAGAAAGCGTTTGCTACGTTATTTGGTGAGTATTTACGCGTTGAAAATGTACTTCAAAACTATGACGAATTTGCGGGACTAAAAGCCCTGCAATGCTTAGATGAAACTGATTCTAGTGCTGTAGAGGCTTTTAAAGCCAAACATTATTTAAGCGATGATGATTTAAGCAATATGCAAGCGGTTAAGATTCCTACCGAACGCACTGTTCAAGATTATCGTTCAACATATAACGATATTCGCGATTGGTTGCGTCGTGAAAAATCTTCCAACGACCAGGAGAGTTCCAATATTGATTGGGATGATGTGGTTTTTGAAGTCGATCTGCTTAAATCACAAGAGATTAACCTGGATTACATTCTGGAATTGATTTTTGAGCATAATAAGAAAACAAAAGATAAGACCGCTTTGCTTGAAGAAGCGCGGCGTTTAATTCGTGCCAGCCTTGGTAATCGAGCAAAAGAAAGTTTGGTCGTGGATTTCATTAATCAAACCAATTTAGATAATATCCCCGATAAAGCCAGCATTATTGATACTTTTTTTACCTTTGCACAAGCTGAACAACAACGTGAAGCAGAAGAATTAATTAGTAACGAAAGCCTGAATGCAGTTGCGGCTAAGCGCTATATCACAGCATCGTTAAAACGAGAATATGCCAGTGAAAATGGTACTGAGCTAAATGCAATTCTGCCTAAAATGAGTCCGCTCAATCCTCAATACTTAAACAAAAAACAAAGTGTTTTCCAAAAAATTGCGGCTTTTGTTGAGAAATTTAAAGGCGTGGGTGGGCAGGTTTAACCAAAGTATTATCATGGTCACTTGAAGAAACCTATCAATTTATGTGGGTGTGGTGGGGAATTTAAAACATCCCCTCCAGCACCCCAAGAGTTGAGCCACTTTCCCACCCGAAAACATACATCAGAATAGGAAACATTTAGAACTTATCCTTATCTATATTATTTTTACAAACCTTTTAGAGAAGGTAATAAACTACAAAGAGTCATTTATAGTTTATGTGGCCATAAATTAACCTAACGGTCATAAAGGGACATTCATCATAGATTCTAAAATACTGACTTTAACTACATTATTTTAGTCGTTAGCATTTCGTATTTTTATCGCGTCTTCGATCCAATCTTCAATGTTATCTTCGATATAGCTGTATGCACCCTTACTTGTTTCACGCGGCGGATCGTATGCTTTTGCAATCGTCGAAAGTCGTTTTCCACTAGGGCCATGTGTGACGTAATAAAGAGGGTTTCCACCTTTTGAAGACTGATCGCCTTTACTATTTTTTATTTTATGGATGAAAATGACTAATACGCCTTTTCCTTTGTCCCAAGATTCTTTTATCTCATAATTAATCCACTTCCTGTCTGCGGTATTGGAGCCTGCTAATATTACTGTGCAAGTTCGTCCTTTCATTTGATCTTCAATCCATTCCTTTATCTTGGAATCTCCACCACCAGTGACCGTTTCCCAATCATTGTCAGATGCAGGTTTATTTCCTTCAACTGTACCTATATTGCGTATTGTAGATACACGCCAATTATCGGGTTTATATTGAAAACTGTAAAAGCACTTTCTTGCCATTTTTATGTCCTTTTATTTATTTTTTTAGTTCAGTTAATATTTTCATTACATTTTCAAACATATCTTTAAAAGATATGTTTTCATCGCCTAAAGCTACAAAGTAATCTTTAATTTTATGCGGTGCGGTTCCATTGAAAGCCTCGAAATCACTATTAACCTCATCCCACAATTCTTTTGCCATATAGCCAGTGGCACCGATAGGAAGGAGAAACAAACCTTTCTCTCTTGCTATCTCGAACTCTTCACGCATTCCATTTGAATGCACAATTTTACCGTCAACCATCTTATTTCCAAAAACAAAAACAGCTATACCTGAAAACGACAACATATCTTTCCTATATTCTGTCCATATTTCTTTCAAGTCTCGATCTCCAGCGGGGTATTGAGGAAATGGGCGAAGAACTAATCGTTCGCTACGAATAGTCTCACCTTTCTTCATGTAAATATGCTCAAGCGCCCCTGTGATTACAGAGCTACCGATACCAAGCCCAAAACCAGAGACAACGTTAAAATTAGCCTCAATAATGTCTTTGCTCAGATTAAATACAAACTCGTTAGATTCCTCTTCTCCCTTAGGTGCATAGCTATGAGCCGCCCCAGAAATAAACACCGTATTTCGTCGATATTGTTTTTCGAGCCCTTCCAATATTTCTGTGATTTCGCTGTAATCATCAATCATGAAAGATTCAATGCCGTAGCCGAGTAAATCTTGAACAAAAAAATCTTGTTTGCGTTTTCGATACTCAAATTCGGCCTGATCTTCACAATCTTGTATCTGTACAGTTCTTAAAATACAGTGGTGCATTCTCTGGTTTTCGTCATAAGCAATGCGCACTCTACTGAGTATATAGTCAAGATTTGGGTCAGTAAAACTAAAGCCAAGAAATAAAAATGTTTTTGAGGTAATATCTCCAGTCAATGCACTTATAAAAGGTTGTCTATCAATATGATATTTCTCATAGTCTAACCTCGTCAAAACAGCATCATTTGGGTGAGCTATATCTCCATGCATCTTATAAACAATGGCATCACGCCGAGGTGTTGTCTGAGCTAAGTGCTCTTTTGTGTATTTAAGGTCAGGTATTTTCCCAGCATCTTCTAAAGATTTTTCTATTAGCTTGTCGTAATTTGTAGTCCAGTAAGTAGAAATAGGCAGCCTTGCAAGGATTTTGTGATTAGGTGTTATATCTACATCTTTGCAAAAATTAGTGATAAGTACTTGATTTAGTTTGCTCCGGTTGTTGCCTTTTGCATTATAGTGATACTGTGCCAAGGACACTAAATCTGTTTTTTCTTTTTCAATATCAAGCCCAAGATCTTCTGCTATAGGTTCTAATAGTCTAGTCCAGTCAACAAACCCTGCTGATACAGACAAGCCTGCACCAGCAAACAATGCAAGATTTTCTTCTTGAAGCTCTTCTGAGAGCTTGCGAATTAATAGTTTTTTTTCATGTTCCGAGGCCAAATGTTAGCTCCCTATTTATCCAAGTGATTTTTATTGAAATAAGATACACCCTGCCCTATATATCAAACAGTTGGCTTCCCGTTTAAGCCGAGATAAAAGTTAACATTATCCCAAGAAAAGGTCGCCCCAAGGTTGCTCTTGACCCCTTTAATTTACTGGCTGTAACAGTTTGACGGGAAGCCAAACAGTTTACACTAAAACACCACCTCCAACACCCAAAGAGTTGAGCCTCTTTCCCTACCCGAAATCCTCAACTCCACCTCAAATAACGAACAAGTAAAAATCATCTTAACCGTGTTAATATATTCACTCCAATAGCCAAAATATTTTTAAGGATTAAAGAAATGACCCTAGAAAAAACCATATTAAATGTCGCTAATCAAAAGCTATTAGAACTAGAAAGTTATGCGAAAGACACTACCCCGTCAGAAGATATTTTGGGGCGACTTTCAGAGCTAACCGGCTTAACAGAATTAGCACGCGTAGCGGAAAGCGGCCTTTCTAAAGGAGCTATTATGGAATTAATTAATATTGAGAAAAAAGCACTTTCGCTAATATATGGAAATAATAAAGACATCACAAAAAAACCTACAACCACAACTAATATTGCCTTACATTAAATCTCTCAACAGGTCAGGCATAGCAGAATAATTACCATTCCCTGCAAAATTCAACTCCACATCTCTCCTAGACTCAACCCAAAACTGCACAACAACCTCCCCCCGAATCGCCACCATATTCAAATAATCCCCCAAATCATCAGCCTTAGCATAATGCAATCTAACCGTACTACCATTCAGCATAACTGGGTGGTAGAGATCAATATTACTCACATTAGTCAGCATCCCAGAATCAACAAACAACTCCCCCAGCAAATAATAATTCCTATCTGCTGGCAATTGCTCAATCAACCACCTCAATGATCGCCCATTCATTTTTATGCGCTTGGTAATAACTTTTAACGGCTTACCTTTTATTAAAACTGCTTCAGTTGGGAATAAATTATGATTAATCTCACTAGCCCCAACCGCACGAGATTTACCGTCATGCTCAACAATTAAACCACCCTGCCATGCTCCCAAAATAGGACATAAGCAATCGATATGCTCTAGCGTTAAATTATCAATCGCTTTTAGTTCCAGTGAGTAAAAGTTAGTCCCCTGCACTTTCACATACTCATCACGGGCAATATCGAAGTTTCTTAGTAATTGGTGCAGTCCCCCGCGTAGCCCTAAGTTACTCATAGGATACAGTCCAACAGAAAAGACAATCAGCGAAACAAACACTATCATCTCGGCTTTGCTTCCTACCTCTAATCTATACCTAATTTTCCCTGGCATTACTACGCGAATAGCGGAAGGCCAAAATAGATCAACCCCTCGGATATTTGCCATATCAATCTGTAAATGAGACCAATAGCCACCAACTATCGCCCAGAATGCTAAAGGGTAGTAAAAGTACAACGGTGAAGCTAGAAAACACAAAATACTTACACCAATAACCGAGTGGGTAATGGTTCGATGACCGAAGCGTTTTTCTAACGGTACCGAAATAAAAAACAACGGTCGCCCAACTTTTGAAGTGGGTAAATCAACATCAGGCATTAAAGAAAATAACGCGGCTATCGCCCACATTACTAAGT
>Ga0209495_1002019_pt1 | contig 13706 bp, 9 predicted proteins | sample EN1Hudsemesocosm_FD_184629 | JGI IMG/M metagenome (GOLD analysis project Ga0209495, IMG submission 184629) | Methane-oxidizing microbial communities from mesocosms in the Hudson Canyon - EN1E Hudson Canyon (SPAdes) (version 2) | ecosystem: Environmental > Aquatic > Marine > Cold seeps | place... | reverse complement strand
AGAAGAAGCATTGGCAAAAACAAAAGAGATTTACAATACAACTTTAGAGATTTTAAAGAAATCTGAGTTGGAAGGAATCACTTCACACGAGGCAGCAAGACAAATTGCTCAAGCTCGTGTAGCGAAAACATTATCTAAATAAGAAATCTTATATTTGATGGAAAGCTCCTAGGAGCTTTCCATTTTTTTCACGTTCATTGAAACCCAAATCTATGCTCAATAGAAGACACATCCGTATTAAAGTTCTTCAAATTCTTTACGCTTTCTTTCACTCCCAGAGTGACGATTTAATGAAGAGTGAACGCGAATTAGATAAGAGTATGAATACGGCTCACGCTTTATATGTACACTTGTTGATCTTATTAGTGAACCTAAAGTCACTGGCTGCGCAGAAAATAGAAATGGGTAAAAATAAATTGCTTCCTACTCAGGCCGATTTAAATCCAAACACAAAATTTATTGACAATAAAACCCTTTGTTTATTAACAGAGAACTTATCGCTTATTGACAAAGCAGAGTCTGAGGAAATTTTCTGGGATGAAAACCCAGAGCTTCAAGGGAAGTTGTTGAGACAGATTCAGGAGTCGGAAATTTACAATACTTATATGGCTGATGCATCTTCCTCATTCATAGAGGATCGCAAGTTTGTTTCAGCTTTATTTATGGAGTTTATTGCGCCAAATGAGGATTTACATACTTTCTTAGAAGAGAAAAGTATTTATTGGTTAGATGATTTCGCCATTTCAAACTTATCCGTTATAAAAACACTAAAGTCATTAAAGCCTGAAAGCGATGAGTACAGTAGGATATTGCCTGTGTTTAAAGATGAGGATGATAAAGGTTTTGCACACAATTTATTAACAAGAACACTAGCAAATTCAGTCGAGTACAAAAAGTACGTGGTAGAAACGGCAAGTAACTGGGATGAAGAACGTATTTCGGATATGGACCAATTGTTAATGCAGATGGCGATTAGCGAGTTGCTAAACTTTGAAACGATTCCAGTAAAAGTGACTTTAAACGAATACATCGAGCTTTCTAAAGACTACTCAAGTCAAAAAAGTAAAATATTTATTAATGGTGTAATTGATAAGCTTGCTGTTCGATTTAAGGAAGAGGGTAAGCTTAAAAAGTTAGGAAGAGGCTTAGTAGAATAATACTCTTAAAAGTTTACATTTGTTCCAAATCAAAAAACACACAATGAAAAATATTGTTTTAATAGCCATCTTAGGTGTAGGTTTTATTGCCTGTAATGAAGATGCTTCATCGAAGATTGATACTTCGAAACAAAAAAAACAAACTGAAGTCTCTTTAGATCAGGTTGATACTCAAACTGACGCTCAAATGGAATTTGAAGAAATTGAATGGAACTTTGGTGAAATTAATCAAGGAGAATCTGTTGAATATGCTTTCAACTTCACCAATACTGGTTCTGATCCATTAATCATTACCAGTGCAAAAGGATCTTGTGGGTGTACAGTTCCTGTATGGCCAAGAGAACCAGTTGCTCCAGGTGAAAGTGGTGTGATTGATGTGAAGTTCAACAGTAAAGGGAAAAAAGGAAAACAAAACAAACGTGTTACTTTAATTACCAATATGGTGCCGAGCCAGAAAGTATTGACAGTTAAAGGACAAGTAAACTTAAAAGAAGAATAGATGTTGACAATATTATTACAAATTACTTCGGGAGGAGGGATTATGGATTTCATACCACTTATATTGATTGTGGTTGTTATGTATTTCTTTATGATTCGCCCACAAGTGAAGAAGCAGAAATCAGAAGCTAAATTTCGTTCTGAAATTTCAAAAGGAGATAAGGTGATTACTGTTGGTGGTATTCATGCCAAAGTATTAGAAGTAAATGAGGATACTCTGTTGATTCAAGCAGATGGCGGTTCGTCTAAGTTTAAAATCAATAAAGCTTCAATAGCTAAAGTTTAATTACGAGCTATCGTATTATTTTAAAAGCGAACTCTTAGAGTTCGCTTTTTTTGTGTTTTGCAAGCTGCAGGCAAATAAGGTATATTTACCAAAAGAGATTTAAGAATGCTAAAAAGTATATTTCGAAAAATAGTAGAATTCTTTAGATCGGGAAGTGACCGCAGTGTAATAGCGATTTGCTTTTTGCTGTCTACCTTATTTTGGTTTTTGATAAAATTCTCTAAAGAATACACCTATTATATAGATTATCCTGTAGAGTTTGTAAATCAACCTGTAGATAAGTACTTAAAAGATCCCCCAATTTCTGATCTCAAAGTAAAAGTGGATGGTTTTGGTTTTAACTTTTTGAAAGAAGTTTTTTCTAGTAGAGAAATTGAAATTGATGTTTCCAAATTACAGAAACAAACATCTTCTACTACTTATTTTTGGTTGTCACAGTATGAGCGCTCTAACATAGCAAAAGAGTTAGCAGGTTTTTCGATTTTAGAAATTGATCCTGACACCCTGTTCTTAAGGTTTAGTAATAAGACTAAAAAAACGGTAGAAGTTAAAGTTCCATTAAATTTATCGTTTAGAGAGAATTATGTACAGCATGGAGCATTTAAAATGACTCCCAGTTCTATAGAGGTTTATGGGCCAGCTCATATACTAGATACCCTTTCGTGTGTTTATACGAATGCTTTAATTCAGGAGGATGTTATTGATGATATTGATGTGAGTATGTATGTTGTATTACCTCATCAATTACTTTCTATAAGAGATAAAGAGATTAAGGTAAGTCAAGATGTAGAGCGTTTTACTCAAATCAATCAGGTTATCCCAATTAAATCACGAAATGTACCTAGAGGGAAAGAGTTGAGAATTAAGCCAGCTCAAGTTGAGTTATCTTATTGGGTGGCAATGCAAGACGTGAAAAAAGTGAAAGCTTCAGATTTTGAGGCATACTGCGATTATAACGAGGTGGCAATGACTGAAAGCGCTGTTCTAAATGTGTTCTTAGATGATGATAAAACGCCTTCGATAGTTCAGAGGGTAAAATATCATCCATCAACTATTGAATTTATTAAAATGAATTAATGATTAAAATTGGTTTAACAGGTGGTATCGGTAGTGGTAAAACGACTGTAGCTGCAGTTTTTGCTCAGCTTGGTATTTCGATTTATTTATCTGATGATAGAGCAAAGGCTTTGATGGTAAATGATGAAGAGTTACAGACAGCCATCGTCAGTCTGTTTGGTGAGGAGTCATATGCAAGTGGACAATTAAATAGATATTATATAGCTTCGAAAGTGTTTTCTGACAAGAAGGAGTTGGAGAGGTTGAACGCTCTTGTTCATCCTGCCCTGAAAAAAGATTTTGATTTGTGGTGTATCGAACAAACAAGTCCTTATATACTAAAAGAGGCTGCTATACTTTTTGAGAGTGGTGCTAATAAAGGTTTAGATAAAGTGATTCTTGTTGAGGCTTCTGCAGAGATACGTAAAGGCAGAGTTATGAGGCGTGATAAGGTTAGCTCTGAAAGTGTTTTGGCTCGAATGGAAATGCAATGGTCTGATGAAAGGAAAAAGGCGCTCTCGGATTATATTATTCTTAATGATGATAAATGTTCTGTTTTAGAACAAGTACTTAAAATACACAATGAGTTAATTAGTAATGAATGATGGTTGATTTATTGTTTTAACTTTCAGTTATTAATCTTCAACATTAAACAACATTAATAAATTAAATCAAGCTCTCCTTTACCTTCTCTTATAATAATGTATTCCCCATCATTTGTACAGTCAATTATAGTAGATCCCACATTCATTCCATAACCACCATCAATAACTAGGTCAACTTTGTGATTGTATTTTTCGAATATTAATTCAGGATCAGTCGAGTATTCAATAATATCATCTTCATCATGAATTGAGGTAGATACAATAGGGCTACCTAATTCTTTAACTATTTCTCGGGCAATATTATTATCTGGAATACGAATACCTACCGTTTTCTTTTTGTTGCTAAAAATTTTAGGAATCTTATCAGTTGCATTTAAAATGATGGTATACGGACCAGGGAAAACTCGCTTTAGTAATTTATAGGTGTGTGTACTTACCTGTTTCGCAAATTCAGACAGATGACTTAAGTCATAACAGATGAATGAAAAATTGGCGTCTTTTAGTTTGATGCCTTTAATTTTAGCTACCCGCTCTAAAGCTTTCTTGTTATTGATGTCGCATCCTAAGGCATAGATAGTATCTGTTGGGTAAATAATAACACCCCCATTGCGAAGGCAGTTTACCACAACATCTATTTCATTTTGATTAGGCTTGTCGTTATATATACGTTTTAACATCAATTCAGTTTTCAATTCTATTGCTTTACTTATTATGTAAAACTAAGTCAAAAATAATTAAGATGTTTTTTAGAGCCAAACGAGTCATCCTGTCTTGTGCTTGATGAAAGACTATTTGTGAAAAAGTATTTTAATTGCTTAATGGTTTAGTACCAAGTAATTTATTTTACCATTAACGTTTCATGACTCTTTGTTTAATCTTGCATGATCTGCTAAAAAGGTTTCAAGCCCTTTGCTTGTTAAAGGGTGTTCAATTAGCTTTATTAATATAGGGTAGGGGGCGGTGATTACATCAGCTCCTATTTCAGCACATTTAATAATATGATCTTGACTTCGGATTGAGGCAGCAAGAATTTTTGTTTTGAAATGATAGTTGTCGTAAATCGTTCGAATACTCTTTATTACTTCAAGTCCATTTTCATCTATGTCATCCAACCTTCCTATAAAAGGAGATACATATGTTGCCCCAGCCTTAGCTGCAAGTAGTGCTTGTGCAGATGTGAATATTAATGTGCAATTAGTTTTGATATTCTCAGCGCTTAATTGGCGAATCACTTGAAGGCCTTCCTTAGTTATTGGGATTTTCACTACTATATTGACGTGTAAGGAGGCTAGATGTTGCGCTTCTTTCAGCATTCCTATATAATCTGTGGCAATTACTTCGGCAGAGACAGGACCTACTGCACTATTACATATGGCTATATAGTGCTTCAGCCAGTTTTCTTTACCTTCAACCCCTTCTTTTGCCATTATGCTCGGGTTTGTGGTCACCCCAGAGGTAATTCCTAAAGAGTTTAGTTCATTGATTTGTATAAGGTTAGCACTATCAATAAATAGAATCATGTTATGTGTGGTTTAACTAATGTTTATATATATATATTGAGTTTAGAAACAGAAATCTGACGAAATCAGCTTACTTCAAGCCTTATTTACCATTAAATATAGATTAAAATAACGGATTTCGAGATTAATATAACTAAGATGGGTAGTTATACCTATATAGTACCATATATAAAAAACTCAATAAGTTTGCGGTATTCAGTGCCATAGTTAGTTAGGTTATGTTTTTTACATTAAAAAAAAGTGAATATGATTATGATTCATCTATAAATTTCGTTAAGTTTGAAGTCTTATTCATTAAGATTAACCTAATTTTTAACTAAACCCCCCCAGTATGAAGAAGTTATCTTTATTTCTTTTAGGATGTTTTGCGACAAGTTTTATGTCTGCGCAAGATATCACAGCTGATTTGTTTTCTGCTCCTGCAAATACAGGTGCTAACATGACAGTTGGTATTAATGCTTCTAAGTTTGATCAGTTTGAAGGCGGTCAGATTGGAGCTTTTTCTGATTTAGACGGAGACGGTACACTAGAGTGTGTTGGTCTTGAATCAATAACAACAGGATTTTTTGGTCTTGCCCTTTGGGGAGATGATTCATCTACTCCTGAAGCAGATGGTTTAGCATCAGGTGCTGCTCCTTCTTTTGCAATTTTACATGATGGTAATGTAATTTTAGTTGCTGAGATCCCTCAGTTTACAGGATACGTTACTAACGGTATCGTTAACATTACTGACGCTGGTTTATCTGGTGGTGCAGGTTGTACTGATGCTAGTGCTTGTAACGGAATGTTCATGTATTCTGATGTAGAATATTCTGATGACGGATCTTGTACTTACCCAGACGCTGGTTATGACTGTGATGGTGTATGTTTAAATGATGCTGACTTAGATGGTGTATGTGATGAGTTTGAAGTTGCTGGTTGTACAGATGATTCAGCTTGTAATTTCGATGAAGCTGCAACAGATGATGATGGATCATGTACTTACCCAGATGCAGGTTATGACTGTGATGGTGTATGTTTAAATGATGCTGATTTAGATGGTGTTTGTGATGAATTTGAAGTTGTAGGTTGTCAAGATGACGCTTATGATAACTACGATGCATCTGCTACTGACGCTGGTGACTGTGAAGGTCTTTTAGGATGTACTGATGCTGGTTACTTCGAATTTGATGCTGCTTCTGAAGTTGATAATGGTTCTTGTGCTACTTTAATTATTCCTGGATGTACTAATCCTGCTGCATCTAATTACGACGCTGCTGCTAACTTGAACATTGCAGAAGGTGAAGACGGTGCTTGTATCATTGAAGGTGTAAACTTTACTCCTGCTTCTGATGCTGAAAACACTTCTGTTGTTGTAACATCTAACAACATGTCTGTATTATTCCCAGTTAACAATGCTGGTTTATGGAATACTGACCAATCTAATGTTCAAGAAGGTGATATTATCGCTGCTGTTTACGAAACAGGTCGTTTAGAAAATGAATTCTTAGGTTACTCTGCTATCTCTGGATTAGCAAATGCTGGTTCTGGTGTATGGACAGGTGATCAATTAGGTTTAGCTGTATTTGGTGCAGATAATATGATTAACAATGGTTTCCAACCAGATGAAGATCTTAAATGGTTAGTGTCTAGAGGTGGTGTTGTTTACAATGCTTCTGTTACTTATGCTACTCCAGCTTACGATGGTACTTACCAAGAAGGTACTTATGTAACAGTTAACTCTGTTGTTTTAGGTGCTCCTGCTGCTGAAGGTTGTGTGAATTCTAACTATATGGAGTTTGATCCAATGGCTACTACTGATGATGGTTCTTGTGCTACTATGATTTCTGTTGGTTGTATGGATGCTAATGCTGTTAACTATGCTGGTGCAGATGTTGATGCTTCAGCTATTCATGATAATGCAACTAACCACGATAATGCATTTGGTGATAACCTAACAGTTGATTTAAATACTGGAATGACTTCTGCTTCTGGAATAGGTGCTATTTTCCATGACGTTTCAATGTGTCAAACACAAGTTGAAGGTTGTACTGATGCTATGGCACATAACTATGATCCTTACGCAACTCAGAATGATGACACTGCATGTGATTGGTCACTAAATGGTATGACAGAGTATAATGTTGATCATGATGGTTTCAGTGAAGGTGTAGATTATAACTTTGGTGCTGTTGATGCTGCCAATGAAAATGACGGTATTGTAGGTTCTGACTTTGATAATGCTCAATTATTATTTGATGAAGGTGCTTTAAATCCTAATGGTCACGTTATCGATAACTTAGCTGATGTTATGGAATGGATTGATATGGATGAAGAAAGAGATGCTCAAGAGTTAGCAGATACTATTTCTGATATGCAAGATCGTTACGATGTTAATGATGCTGCTTGGGATGCTGCTTACAATGCACATGATGCATTCTTAAGAGATTCTATTTCTTTCACATTAGATTCTGCTGCTGTAGCATTCGCTTCTGATGAAGCTGCTGATGCTCAAGAATTGAATGATACTATTACTGATATGCAAGCTCGTTACGATGCGAACGACTTAATGTGGTTTACTACTTATACAGATACTTTAGCTGCTGTAGCTGACTGGTTTGCTGCTGACGAAGCTGCTGATGAAGCGTTATTAGCTTTGACAATTGCTGATGCTGAAGCTTTACTAGCTCTTACAATAGCTAATATGCAAGCTGATTTTAACGCTAACCATGCTGCTCACTTAGCATTAGAAGGTCTAATCACTGATTCATTAGACTACCACAGAGCGCCAATCGAAATCGACTTACACACAGGATGGAATACAGTAGCTTACTACTTACACCACGAGTCTCCTGTTGTAGCTCAATTTGAAGCTCAATTCGGTTCTGAAGAAAATGTTCAAAACAACATTAACATTGTTAAGAACAACGAAGGTTTATTCTACTGGCCAGACTTCTTATTCGATGGTTTAGGTATGATGCAGCCTGGTCAAGGTTACCAAGTACGTGTTAAAGACGCTACTAACGGTAAGTCTGACTTTATCTTCGCTCACGCAATTAACCAAGATGACTACAGAGTTCTTACTCCAACAGTTCCAGCTTGGGCTATTGAAATGGATGTTCAAAACCACCCTAACGATGTACGTTCTCTAGTAAGAGTTGTAAACATGTTAGGTCAGGAAGTTAATCCTACTGAACAATTTAACGGTGAAGTATTATTGTACATGTACAATGACGGATCTGTAGAGAAGAAAATGGTTGAATAATCATTCTCACTCAATAATTCTAAAAAGAGCTGCTTTTGCAGCTCTTTTTTTGTTTAATATATTTCTTGTTTTATCGATAACTTGTATGATTACTGAACATATAAGTTTTTATATATGAGAAAGTTTTTATAAATTTGGACAAACCCCCGATTTCAATGAAGCATTTAACCCCCCACATAAAAGCTTTATTCAAGCTTTGTATCTTTTTATTTTCTCTATCCAGCTTTTCTCAGGAATGCGAATTAGATTTCACATATGAAAATACGGGTTCTAATATGATTATTATGGTTAACCAAGATGCCTTAAATAATGAGGTGCTGGTTAATGGAGATAGTCTAGGAGCATTTATGAACTTGGAGGAGCAATGGATCTGTGTTGGCTCTATTGAATGGAATGGACTTCAGCAAACTTTGGCTGTATGGGGGAATGATGCCGCAAATTCTTTTCAAGACGGTTTAATGGCTTTAGACCCTGTTGTGTTAAAAGCTAAATCTGAAGGGGTGATGTACGATGTTTCCTATGCTCCAGTAATTTATTTTGAAGTAAATGGTATACAAATATTGGGTACAAGTTTAGCTTTCACCCCTACCTGTAGTGATGATGGTTCGGTTTTCGGTTGTACTAATCAAAGTTATGAGGAGTACGACCCAGAAGCGACCGAGGATGATGGTTCATGTATAACCATTGGTGAGGTTTATGGATGTACCATTGATAGTTATTTAGAATACAATCCTGAGGCTACTATTTACGATGGATCATGTGAGACACTAGTCGTTTATGGTTGTACAGATAATACGGCTATTGAGTATAGTCCTATCGCTAATACCGATGATGGAACTTGTGCTACTTTAATTGTAGAAGGATGTACCAATTCTAATTACTTAGAGTATAGTGACTTTGCTAATTTGGATGATGGTTCATGTGCAACTTATGTTATTTATGGTTGTACGGATAGTGATTATATAGAATTTACTGTAACTGCAAATATGAGTGATGGTTCTTGTGTAACTCTTGCTGTGCACGGATGTATGAACGAATTGTACCTTGAGTACAACTCACTTGCAAATGTTGACGATAACTCTTGTGCAACCTTTATAGTTAATGGATGTACAGACGAAGAGTCATTTAATTTCAATATTGATGCAACAGTTGATGATGGCTCTTGTATAGCTGCAGTTTATGGCTGTACCAGTAGTAACTATGCAGAATACAATGCTGAGGCAAATACAAACGATGGTTCATGTCAAACGCCTTTAACAGTTGGTTGTACAGACATATTTTCATTGAATTATAATCCAGTGGCTGAATTTGACGATGGTTCTTGTATTGCAATAATGTTTGGTTGCGATGATCCGAATGCTTTTAATTATAATGCTGAAGCGAATTTAAATGATGGGTCTTGTGTAGAGAATGTATATGGTTGTGATGATGAAGAGGCTTTTAACTATAACCCTGAAGCAAATGTAAATGATGCTTCATGTATTGAAATTGTTTATGGATGTATGGACGCAGCCTATATGGAGTATAATTATCAGGCTAACACGGATCAAGATTTATGTCAAATTTTAGTGCTTTATGGTTGTATGATTGAAGGAGCTTCAAATTATGATTCATTAGCAAGTATTGAAGATGGATCGTGTTATTATAATGGATGCATGAATAGTGCTGCAATTAACTTTGAGTCATACGCTACAGTAGATGATGGTTCATGTTTATATATTTCTCCTTGTGAAATACCTTTACCATTTGTTGGTAATACTGGATCTAACATGATTGTTGGTTTTGTTGAGTCTGCTATTAATGTTTTACCTATTACCAATGATGATGCCTACATAATTGCAAACTCTAGTGATGGAATGTTAGTTGGTTCGATTCAAATGAATGTATTTGATGGAACACTAGCTGTATGGGGCGATGATACTGCTACACCAGAATTAGATGGTGCGCAGCCATTTACTCCGGTAACCTTTCAGCTAGTAAACTCTAATGTATTGTATGATATAATTATTGAGGAAATTATATACTCAAATAATGATATTGTATTAATTGAAACTGCTGATTATCAGATTGTAGATTGTGGTAATGATATGGGTTGTACTGACACCTTAGCCATGAATTTTGACCCACTCGTAGAGTTTGATGATAATTCTTGTGTTTATGCTGTTTATGGGTGTATGGATCCTTATGCTTTTAATTTTGATGTAACAGCAAATATAAATCAAGTGTCAGTTGATGATATTTCTGAACCTTGCGAACCTCTTTTATCCGGCTGTACGAATATTGCATCAATTAATTATGATATTAATGCCAATATTAACGATGGATCATGTATACCTTTTGTTTACGGTTGTATGGATGAATTGGCGTTTAATTATAACCCATTTGCGAACACCCAAGATAATTCTTGTTTCGAAATTATCACTGGTTGTGTAATAGAGAATGCAATGAATTACAATCCACTAGCAAACATTTCAATTGATAGTTGTGAATTTCATATTCTCGGTTGCACAAGTACTTCAGCTTTTAATTATAATGCTGAGGCAACTTTAGATGATGATTCTTGTCAAGAAATAATTTTAGGATGTGTGCAACCGGATGCCTTAAATTATAATGAGACAGCAAATATTAACGATGGATCTTGTATTGATATAGTTGAAGGCTGTATAGATGAACAAGCGTTCAATTACAATGAAGAGGCTAATGTTAATGACGGTTCGTGTATTGCTGTCGTTCTTGGCTGTATTAATTCATTAGCAATTAATTATTATGCTTTAGCAAATCAAAGTGATTCCACTTGTGTTATGGAAGAAATTGTAGGATGTACTGAAGATAATGCCTTGAATTACAATCCTGCAGCAACATCAGATGATGCAAGTTGTATATTTAGTATTGAAGGCTGTACAAATCCATTAGCAATTAATTATTCTCCTGATGCAACGGTTGAAGATCAATCGTGTGAATTCCCAATCATGGGTTGTATTGATGAGCTGGCAATTAATTTTGATTCAGAAGCAAATTCAGATAATGGAACATGTATTTATCCAAATTATGGATGTATGTATGACTTCCCATTCATTATAAACTTTGATTATCAAGCAGAAATTAATGCTATTAGTGCTCTTGATAATTCAAATCCCTGTATATATGATTTTGAGGTAAGAAATGACTTTTTAGTTTGTATTGACCCTCTAGCATTAAATTATTTACCTATGGCTAACACTGAAGATGAATTATTTGAAGTAGTAGTTGCAGAAAATGTGATTGTTGATAATGATGTATGTGAGTATATTTATGGTTGTACCAACACTTCAGCATACAATTTCAATAGTGAAGCAACCATGGATAACGGCACTTGTATTACTTATAATAATCTTATTGTGGGTTGTATGGCTTCTGGATTTATGGAATATAACCCAGAAGCTACAATCAATAATTCTATTTTATGTATTAATCAAATAATTGAAGGCTGTACAGATGTTAATGGGTATAATTATTCCGAGAATGCGACCTCTAATGATGGGTCATGTATTTTCTCTACAGTATCTGGATGTATGTATTCGAATGCAATCAATTACAACCCTTCTTCAATTTTCGACGATAATTCATGTATTCTTCCAATTCCTGGTTGTTTAGATATTAATTCTTGTAATTATAATTTATTAGCTACAGTTGATGATGGATCTTGTATGGAATATGTGTATGGTTGCACAAACCCTATTGCATTAAATTTTGATTATTTGGCTAATTCCAATGATTATTCATGTATTAATGTTTTGTATGGTTGTACTGATCTGGGAGCATTAAATTATAATGAGTTAGCAAATGTACATGATAGTACTTGTGTTCAAAAGCTTTTAGGGTGTATGCAGTACAATGCAACAAATTATAATATAGAAGCTACTGTATCTGATAATTCATGCCAGTTTTTTATTGGTGGTTGTATGGATACATTATACTTAGAGTATAATCAGGATGCTCAATTCTCAGGTGGTACTTGTGAAGAATTAATAGTACAGGGATGTATGAACTCTTTGTTTATTGAGTTTCATCCCGCTGCAAATGTTGATGATGGAACTTGTGAAACGGTTAGGGTAGAGGGCTGTACTTCTCAAATAGCCGACAATTACAATCCGTTAGCCAATGATGATATTGGAGATTGTATTTTTAACGAACTAATGAATGAACTATCTATGGCAGATGATTCTATCACTATATTAAATGATTTAGTACTTAATTGTTCAGCCACACTCGAGCCGGTATACATAGATTTACTTAACGGTTGGAATACCATAGGTTTTACTTTGAGAGAGCCTCAAGATGTTGTAGAAACCCTTATGTCTATTGTTGATGATGTGAAAATCATTAAAAATAACGATGGAGAATTCTATTGGCCAGAGATGGGGCCCTTTAATCAAATTGGAGACTTTATACCTGGACAAGGATACTTACTTAAAATGAATACTTCAATAGATGAGTACTACTTTCCATTGCTTGAAGATTAGTAAACAAATGATAGGAGTTTTCACCTAATTTTTGTAAATTTGAAGACCATTGGTTTTTTTTAATCAATTAGTGGCTAACTTAATCCCCCCCCCCCTATGAAAAAGTTACTTATACTTTTTAGTATGCTTGTGTCTAGCCTTTCAGGTTTTGCACAGTGCGAAATACCCTTACCATTCTCTGGTAATACAGGTTCTAACATGACAGTAATGTTAACCCCAGACTTTATCAACTCTCTAACAATCAGTTCTGATGATGCCTATATTGTAGCATTATCTTCTGATGCTATGGTTGTTGGTTCTGTGAACGTTTATGGCGTAAGTCAAATGTCTTTAGCCGTTTGGGGTGATGATACTGATACCCCTGCAACAGATGGAGCACTTTTCGGAGAAGCAATTACGTTGCAACTTGTAGATGGCTCTAGTCTTTATGACTTAACTGCCCCTGTTGCTATATCTTATTCAACAAATGCAATGTCAGTACAAAGTGGTGCTGCTGCTGCAACTTTGTGTGAAGCTGACGTTCAATCTGGTGGTTGTGATTACCCTGCCTTTTACGATGGTAATACAGGTAATAATATGACTTTAATGTTAACGCCAGACTTTTTTGCTGGTGTAACAGTAACGAGTGAGACAGCATATATCTCTGCTACTTCTGGAGGAATGCTTGTAGGTTCTGTAAATGCTTATGGAATTGATCAAACGTCTTTAGCCGTTTGGGGAGATGATTCTTCTACTGATGAAGTTGATGGAGCTGCTTTAGGTGCTCTTATTACTCTAGAATTAGTTGATGGAGATAACTTATTTATTCTAAATACAGTTGACATTCCTTATGTTGTTA
>Ga0209495_1002018_pt1 | contig 13707 bp, 14 predicted proteins | sample EN1Hudsemesocosm_FD_184629 | JGI IMG/M metagenome (GOLD analysis project Ga0209495, IMG submission 184629) | Methane-oxidizing microbial communities from mesocosms in the Hudson Canyon - EN1E Hudson Canyon (SPAdes) (version 2) | ecosystem: Environmental > Aquatic > Marine > Cold seeps | place... | reverse complement strand
ATCATATGAACTCAATTTCACAAATGATATTTTACAATCGCCAGGATAAGCGCGAAGCAAATCGGATGCAAATACAAAGGAGCCGTCTAATATGGCTACAAAATGGGGCGTTTTTCCATTTAACTCTAAGTGAATTTCGCTTGCCACTTGGGCAACACGCTCTTTCAAGACCTTCTCCTCTAGATAAATTTCAAAGTCCAAATCACGAAACTTTAGCTTCTTCATACGGCGCAAAAATACAAATTAATGGAGGATAATAGTCTTGAATGGCTTGAGATTTAAGAAAGAGGAATTTTAAAGAGTTATGAGGGGGATTAATCGATAAAAAAAAGAGCTAATACAGACTTTCCCAACTCATCATGATTGCTTACTTTTGTACAAAATTTTTACACTATGAAACCATTAGTAAGCATCATTATGGGGAGTACTTCTGACTGGCCCGTAATGCAAAAGGCAGCGAAGTTCCTAAATGATATGGAAATTCCTTTTGAGGTAAACGCTTTATCAGCACACCGTACACCCGAAAAAGTTGAAGCTTATGCTTCTAAAGCTTATGAAAATGGGGTTAAGGTAATTATTGCTGGTGCAGGTGGAGCAGCTCACCTTCCGGGTGTAATGGCCGCTTTTACGCCACTACCAATTATCGGAGTTCCTTGCCGTTCATCAATTTCTATCGATGGGTGGGATTCAATCTTATCTATCTTACAAATGCCTCCAGGTATTCCTGTAGCTACTGTTGGATTAGACGCCTCACAAAACGCGGCTATCTTAGCCTCTCAGATGATTGGTGTTGGCGACGAAGATATTATGAAAAGAGTTATCGCTTATAAAGAATCTCTAAAAGAGAAAATTATTAAAGCAAACGAAGACTTAAGCGAATACAAGTTCGACTTTAGAACATCATAAATATTTAATCCCACCCGAAACGGTGGGATTTTTTTTATAGCTTTAGTAAAATTTAATTTATGAAAGATATTCAAACTTGGCTAGATCAATATGGCGAGAGTCATAAAAACAAAACGAACAAACTGATTCATTGGATTTGTGTTCCAAGCATCTTCTTTTCTATACTCGCACTTCTTTCTTTAATTGAAATCCCAATTCTCCAACAGTGGCTTACGATTGAAATCTCAAATCTTGCAACTGTTTTTATTTTTCTGGGACTACTCTTTTATCTGAGACTATCCTTTGCCTTGTTTATTGGCGTAACACTATTCACAATGTTATGTTATAAAGGAATCTTCGTTTTAGATCAACTGGGCTATAAATTTGAAATTTCTTTAGGCATTTTCATCATTGCTTGGCTAGGGCAATTTATTGGACATAAAATAGAGGGTAAAAAGCCTTCCTTTTTTGAAGATCTAAAATTCTTATTGATTGGTCCTGCTTGGCTCATTGCTTTCATTTATAAAAAACTTGGAATTAAATATTAGCATGAAAAAACTCTTTTTTTCATTCTTATTCATTGCATTTCAATCTAGTGCTCAAGATGCATACGAAATCATCAAACGTTCTGACGAGCACCTCAGGGGTGCAAGCCAAAAAGCAGAAATGAGCATAGAAGTGCAACGACCTAAATGGTCGAGAACCATGGAGATTAAGGCCTGGTCTTTAGGAACCGAATATTCTTTTATTCTCATACAAGCCCCATCTCGAGATAAAGGAACTGTGTTCTTGAAACGAGAAAAGGAAATCTGGAATTGGCAACCTAAAATAGAAAAAGTCATCAAGTTGCCTCCGTCTATGATGATGCAATCGTGGATGGGCTCAGACTTTACCAACGATGACTTGGTTAAAGAATCTTCCATTTTATCAGATTACACACACGAAATTGTAGGTGACACTATCCTACAAAACCGAACCTGTTATAGTATTAAACTCACTCCAAAACCTGAAGCTGCCGTAGTTTGGGGTAAAATCATAACTTTCATCGACAATCTAGACTACCTGCAATTGGGGTCAGAATTTTACGATGAAGATGGATACTTAATAAACAAAATGGAAGCTTCAGATATCAAATTTTTTGGAGACAAAATCTTGCCTGCAATAATGGTCATGACTCCTATGGAAGAAGAGAATCAAAAAACCATTCTTCGCTATAAATATATAGAATACAACATCGATATTGAGGAGAGTTTCTTCACCAAACAAAACATGAAAAGTCTGCGCTGATGAAGATGATTTTTAAAATGGCCTGGCGGAATATTTGGCGAAATAAACGCAGGAGTATCATTACGATTTCCTCCATCTTCTTTGCTATATTTTTTGCTGTATTTGCACGCTCTTTTCAGATTGGTATTTACAATAAGATGATTGCCAATATGGTGGGTATGTACACCGGTTATCTACAAATACATCAAAATGGATTTTGGGAAGAACAAAGCATAGACAATAGTTTTATCCCAGATCAAACTGTTATTGATATACTACATAACAATAAAGACATTATAGATTACAATGAAAGACTGGAAAGTTTTGCACTAACCGCTTCCAAAAACCTAACTAAAGGCGCCATTATTATGGGGGTAAACTTCGATAAAGAAGATAATCTAATGGATCTAAGTCCTAAATTAATCAGTGGTGAATTCCCCGCAGACACAAGTGCTTCTATGCTCATAAGTGAAGGTTTGGCTAGTTTTTACAACATGTCGGTAGGCGACAGTTTAATCCTTTTAGGTCAAGGATATCACGGAGCTAGTGCTAACGGTATTTTTCCCATTTGTGGAATCCTAAAATTTCCTATGCCCGACTTAAATGGCCGCCTCGTTCTGATGCCAATAAAGGCGACACAAGAACTTTATGACGCTTCAGAAAGATTAACATCCTTGGTCCTCCAAATTAAGGATCCTTCAAAATTAAACAGACTCAAAAAATATATTTCTAAAAAACTAGATCTAGATAAATATGAGCTTATGGACTGGAAAAGCCTGCTCCCTGAAATGGTACAAACCATACAAGCCGATAGTGCCGGTGGAGTCATCATTATTGGGGTGTTATACATGATCATTTCCTTTGGAATTCTTGGAACTTTACTTATGATGACGGCAGAACGCATGCACGAATTCGGGATTCTTATTTCTGTAGGAATGCGCAAAAGCAAACTCATCCTCACCCTAATCATTGAAAGTTTAATGATGGGAGTTCTAGCTTCAATTCTCGGTATTATCGGGATAAGTCCCGTGCGGTATTATTTTAATCGACATCCGATACGACTTGAGGCTCAAGCTGCAGAATCGGTAGAATCATATGGATTTGAACCCGTAATTCCGGCTTCCTTGGATTTAGACATTCTCTTTAACCATGCAGGAATTGTATTACTTATTGTACTGATTTGCACCCTATATCCTATCATCACCATTTGGCGATTAAAACCTGTTAAAGCAATGCGAGCCTAATGAAGACAACGATAAAAATAGCCTGGAGAAATATATGGAGAACGCCTATGCGCTCCTTCCTGGTAATCGGTTCCATTATTATGGGTATTTGGGCGGGAATTTTTGTGGTCGCTTTTTGTTACGGATTAAACAAACAACGAACACTAAACAGTATAAATAATTACGTTTCTCACATACAAATTCACCATCGGGAATACGAAAAAGATCATGATAGCAAATACTTCCTGGAAAATAGCAGCCGGATAAAAAAAGAACTCGAAGCAGATAAAAACATTAAAGCTTTTGCTTTTCGTTCACTCTTAAACGGGATGATTAGTTCTCCGATAAAAAGTAACGGTGTCCGAATTATTGGAGTAAACAAAAACGAAGAAAAAAAACTCACCAGCATACATTCCAGTTTGGTGGAGGGAAGCTATTTCGAAAGCAAAAGAAAAAACCCCATCCTAATAGGAGAAGCTCTTGCACAAAAATTAAAAGTAAAACTTCGTTCTAAAATTGTCCTCACCTTTCAAGATGCAGATAACAATATCATTTCAGGTGCTTTTAGAATTTGTGGAATCTTTAAAACCAAATATAGCAAATACGACCAAGGGAATATTTTTATCCAAAACAGCGACTTACAAAGGCTTATCAAGTCCGAAGAATTTCATCAGCTTGCACTCCTGTGCAATTCTTTAGATGATGTAGATTCCACATACCAAAGCTTAAAAAATACATTAAGCGATTACGACGTAAAAGACTGGAAAACTATTGCTCCGGAACTTGCTTACGCCGACGAAATCATGGAAACCTGGCTTTTTCTCATCATGATCATTATTATGCTGGCACTCATTTTCGGAATCATTAACACAATGTTAATGGCTGTTTTCGAACGAAGAAGAGAATTGGGCATGCTTATGGCCATAGGTATGAATAAATCCAAAGTATTTATCTTAATCCTTACCGAAACATTCTTTCTTTCCTTATTTGGAGCTCCCTTAGGAATGTTTCTGGGCGCATTCACCATAAGATTAACTTCTGAAACCGGCATCAATCTCGCCATGGTTGGAGAGGGTCTACGATCGGTCGGATTAGGAAATATCATTTACCCCGAAATAGAAGCCAAATTTTACATCTTCATCACCGCGATGGTCTTTATCTTTACACTGATTGCAGCGATATATCCATCACGAAAAGCACTAAAATTGAAGCCAACCGAAGCTATTAGAACAATTTGATATGGATATTATAAAAACAACAGGTCTCACCAAAATTTACAGCAACAACGGACTGGAAGTAAACGCTGTCAATCAGGTAGATTTAAACATTCAGAAAGGAGAATTCACAGCCATTGTGGGCCCTTCGGGATCCGGTAAAACCACCCTACTCAATATGATTGGTGGCCTAGACGACATTACCTCAGGCACTGTTGAAATAGCCGGAACAAATATCGATTTACTAAGCGAAAATGAGCTCATTGATTTCCGCTTAAAAAACATCGGCTTTGTCTTTCAGGCGTACAACTTAATCCCGGTGCTTACGGCAAAAGAAAATGTAGAATTTATCATGCTTCTTCAAGGTCTTTCTGAAGAAGAAAGAAAACAAAGAAGCGAAGAATTATTAAATCAGGTAGGTTTGACAGACAAAATCAATTCCAGACCGAATCAGCTTTCCGGTGGGCAACAACAAAGAGTTGCCGTTGCCAGAGCTTTAGCCTCAAAACCCAGCTTTATATTAGCAGATGAGCCTACTGCTAATTTAGACAGCCACTCTACCTCTACCCTTTTAGACATGATGGCTGAGATGAATGAGAAAGAAAAAGTCACCTTTTTATTTTCCACACACGACCAAAGAGTGATCGACAAGGCAAAAAGGATTATTACCATTGAAGACGGAAAAATCATAAAAGATGAAAGACCTTAAGAAAATCTTCCTCCTATTTTTCCTTACCATTTCTTCCCTTCAGGCTCAAACAAGCTTTGAACAAGATTACTATGCCAGCAATCTTAATAGTTTCAACTTCTTCAATAAAGACCTAGCCTCTTTGTATCAACTTCCAAACCAGTGGAACGACCAACAAATTCATTTTCGATGGAACGGCCACTTGTATTACGGGAATCATTTTAATGCTCAAATAAGTCTGCGAAATCGACTTTTCACAGGATATCAATGGCAAGAAAATTTATACGGATTTAGAGATGTATTATATGTAGATCGGCTTGATATCACTTCCATCAGCAAAGACAATATGGGACTGCACCATCAAATAGACCGGCTTTATGCTCAATGGGAAAAAGAAAGCTGGAATATACGAATAGGTAGACAGCGGATCAACTGGGGCATCCAAAACTATTGGAATTCTCACGACCTTTTTAACCAAATCAACTTCTTTAATTTCGACTATATCGAAAACCCAGGAGCGGATGCTGTTCGTGTGCAATACTACACAAAACGATATCATACAGTTGAAATTGCCCTGAATGAAGACATCCAGGCAGGGCTTTATAAATTCAATCTTTCCGACTACGACTTTCAAATACTCCTCGCTAAATATTACGATGATTACTCCTTAGGACTAGGCTGGGCAGGGCAAATAAAAGATGCTGGATTTAAAGGTGAATTCAGCTATTTCAATTCAACTAAAAACTACGAAAATTCTCTGCTTGGAAGTATAAGCCTTGATTACAGTTTTAAAAATGGAATATATATCACAGCAGGATGTTTGTACAAAAGTCAGTCTGAAGATTTTAACCCTCTTGACTATTATGAAATGAAAATTTCAGCCAAAAGCCCAATGCCCTTTGAATACAGTTTCTTGTATCAGATCAATTACCCCTTCCACCCCTTAGTACAAATAGGGACATCACTCATTCACGACGGAGACTTAAATTTCATTTTCGTAAACCCCCAAATAACCTACTCAGTTTCTGAATCCATCGACCTAATGATTAGCAGTCAGAATATGTGGCTGAAAATTACCGAGGAGTTTGAAGATATAAACCAATCAGTATTTACCCGACTGCAGTGGAATTTTTAATTTCTTATCTTTAGTCTACCCCTCTTTAACTTGGGATATCACCTCTATTCAATTATAGACTAATACAAATTATAAATAATACACCCCTCCATAAGAGGACGGGGATTTTAATAATTAATATAAAAATGAAATGATGAAATTAATTCAACTCACATGTGTGTTTATTGGAATATTCGCTCATGCTCAAAATACAGAAAACTTACTCAAAAACCACTTCAACCCAACACTTCTTCAAGGCTTTGATAGGAATGTAGTTTATTCACATGTAATTATTTTGAATCGTGAATTCGGGCTTCACAATAGTAAAATAGCTTCCATTTTTAAATTACAAGACCGAGCTTTTCATTTAGCCTATCACCAATATGGCTACGAACATTTTAAAGAATCTAAATACAGTATTTCGACCGCACAGAACCTAAATTCTAAAATGAATTTAGGTGTGAATCTCAATTTTCATCATTTAGGGATCACAGATACTGAAAATCTAAAAGCCTTAAGTTTTGACATCGGTTACAGTTACAAATCAGAGAAATATGAAATCCGATTATTTTTAGAGAACCCATTAAACAACTACTATATAGAAAGTGATTTAGAAAGTCGTTTTATAATAAGTGGAGAGTATTATTGGAATTCAAATCTATTTTCTGGTGTACAATTAGAAGAGTCCATTCATAATGGATTAAGAATTTCACATCAATTAGGCTACTCCTATAAAGACTATTTAAGTTTAAGCATACTCCAATCTCTTCATCCATTGGAATATGGGTTTAGATTGGGCTTTAAAAAAGAACGTTTTCAACTTTACAGTCAATACCAAAAACTCACTTGGACGAATTCCACAGGCTTTGCTTTGATATACCAATTGAATAATGACTAGGTTTTTCTTCATACTACTTCTTGTAAATCTCAGCTGTATTGCACAAGACTTCACGAGGCAATGGATTTATCTAGAAACTATAGAAGAACAAAAACTAAATGCAGATATTGTTGATGTTTGGGAGTACTATATTCAAAATCCTATCAACCTGAACGACAGTACTGAACTTTACAGAATTAGGGAATTAAACCTACTTTCTGAAAAAGACCTAAACCTCATCACCTCACACTGTCAATCTCAACAACTCATTTCTATTTATCAACTGCAAACACTAGACATAAACATAGAAGCACTCAAAAGAATTAAATACTTCATCTATATTCCGATTAAAAACAAGCCGATTACTACTGCAAATAAATCAACTGTATACCTAGGACTGCAATTTCAAACACCACAACGAAATGGTACAATCAACAAGGCGTATATCGGAAGTCCCATAAAAACGCATCTACGCTATAGAACGACTTTAAAAAAAGGCTGGCGTTTAGGTTTGAATTGGGAAAAAGACCTTGGAGAACCTATATGGTATCAGAATGATGGAGCTAATAATATAGCGCTCAATTTAACTTATAAGGGAAAAGGGAAACTCAGAGAAGTACTCTTAGGAAAATATGATATTAGTATTGGAGAAGGCTTACTTTTCGGAACTTCGTATCGCATTAACAATCCTTACTTTTTAAGCTACAAACCAACAAGCATTGCAAAATTGACCTTGAGTTCTAAAGAGTATAATTATTTTGAGGGAGCAACCGCGCAATGGAGAATTAGAAATACTAATATAAATGTATTTACCTCTCATAGGAATCTAAATGGAAATTCAAGCATCGATAAAACAGGACTTTTTAGAACCAAAAAAGAAATGGAAAATCGAAAAACTTTTAAAGAGAATATTATTGGTGTTCAGATAGGAAGACATCATAAACAAAATACATTTTCGTGGGCAGGAATAGTATACAATTCAGAATTATACACTGCCAAAAACAGATTTCTGCAAAGTTTCTACGCTTCAAAAAGTTATTATAACATTACTTATTCAGGAGAGTTTGCTTTACAGGATTTAGATGATTGGGCTATACTTCAAAAGCTTAACATCAGTGTATCAGACAATAGTTTATTTACTGTACAATTCAGAAGTAGAAAGGATTCGGTTTTCAATGAATACAAATCGGATTACTGTAGTTTTAGCAATGGATACGAAAATGGAGTTTATTACGCTTTTCAACATAATTTAAATGAAAAATGGCAATTTAGACTCGCTTTCGATGATTTTAAATCGAATTCAGCAAAAATTACAGAACCACATTATCCAAAAGGAAATAAAATACTTAGCGAAATATTAAGGCAATCTGAACAAAGGAAATTCACAGTTCAATTTCTGTATAAAAACATTGAAAACTCTGAACAGATCAATAAGCTCAGATTCTTTTATCAAGAAGAATTAAGTGATAGAATAAGATGGAATACAAAACTCAATCTCATCAAAGAAGGTGAAAACACAAACTCAAGTCTACAATCTAACTTCTACTGGAACAGCCTTAACGAAAAGAATAAAGTCAACTTTTCCTTTTGCCTCTTCAATACCGAAAGTGAATCAATTTATTGTCAAGCACCCTATTTTTACGGGAGTTATAATTCAAGATTCCTAAGTGGAAAAGGAAATACAGCAAGTCTATCTTTTCAGAAAAAGATTGACCGATCTCTAAAAGCAGGAATACAAATTACCCAAATCAACTATTACGATAGAGAAGTAATTGGCACTGGAAACGAAATGATTGACAGTAATTCTAAAATCGAGTTTTCGGTGTACTTGAATTGGAAATACTAAAAAGCAATATGCAGTTTAGTCAACTTAATAGCGATGGCTAAAAGGATAATCCCAAACACACGACGCAATACATTAATCCCACCTTTTCCTAAAAGACGTTCAATTTTACCGGTTGACTTCAATACAATGTATACAAACAATAAATTGACCGCCACACCAACAACAATATCGTTTAAAGAATAAGTAGAACGCAAAGAGATAATAGTAGTTAGCGTTCCCGAACCAGCAATTAAAGGAAAGGCAATAGGAACAATAGACCCTGAGGTATCATCATCGTCGGACTTGAAGAGTTCAATATTTAGAATCATTTCTAAGGCCAAAAGGAAAATCACAAAAGCACCTGCCAAGGCAAAAGAGGCAACATCGATTCCGATTAGGTTTAAAATACGTTCTCCTACAAATAGGAACAGTATCATAATAACTCCTGCAACCAAGGTTGCTTTACCCGATTGGATATGTCCCATTTTAGCTTTTAAGCCTACAATAATAGGGATAGAACCCAAAATATCGATTACAGCGAAAAGGGTAAGGGTTACTGTAAGGATGTCACTAAAATTCATAATCTTCTGTTTTTCTATTCAAACAAATGTATATCAAAAGACAATCTTTTCAAATCTTCCCAATAAGATTTATAGGATTTATTTATCACCTCGGCATCATCAACTAATACAGAATGGGATTTTAAGGCTAAAGGCGATAAACACAAAGCCATTCGATGATCGCCATAAGTTTCAAAATTGAAATCTTTTGAGCTAAAACGTACTCCTGAAATAATCTCCAAAGCCTCGTTGTTTATAATCTTAACTTTTGCGCCACACTTTTCCAATTCTACCTTTAGAGCTACCAAACGATTCGCTTCCTTAAGAGGTAAATTTTTCAAACCTGTAAGCATCATATTAACTCCCAATCCACATGCAGTAGCTGCAAGAGTTTGTGCTAAATCTGGCGTTCTCACACAATCGAATACTATGTATTCTGGGAGTTTAAAATTTGTTTTTTTAGCAAGACTTAAAACGCCATTATTAATACTAGACGCAACACCTAAAGACTGAAAAAAATCCATGACCTTTTGATCGCCTTGCACAGAATTTTCATCTACTTGAGAAATTTGTATTTCTCCAGAGACACTCAATGCAAGGATTTCGAACCAATAAGAAATCGAGGACCAATCGGATTCTACTTCATTTATAGTATTCTGATAAACACCTGGAGAAATAGAAATGGTATTCCCTTCCCAATGGTGAGATACACCTTGTCGGTGCATCAAGTTTAAGGTCATTTCGATATAAGGTCTAGACAAAACTTCGCCTATCAATTCTAACTGGATACCATTTTCAAAATAAGGGGCAACCATTAAGAGAGCCGAAATAAACTGACTCGAAATATCTGCTTTGATACTTAAGGTTCCGCCTTTTAAATTCTTCCCAATAATTCTCAGCGGTGGGAAACCTTCTTTTTCTAAATAAGTAATGTCAGCACCTAAAAAGCAAAGCGCATCTACCAAATCTTTTATAGGGCGTTCTTTCATTCTATGCGCACCCGTAAGTATAATCTCAGTATCTTGAATGGCACAATAGGCTGTTAAAAAACGCATAGCAGTTCCCGCAATTCCCACGTCAATTGTAGCGTTATTTGAGGAGAGTGCTTTTTGTAAAACTAGAGTGTCATCAGAATTCGAAAGATTCTTTAAGGGACTCTTTTGCCCTGAAAGAGCCTGAAGGATAAGTAATCTGTTAGAGATGCTCTTCGAGCCCGACAAGCTTAAAGAACCTCTAATATTTTTATTCTCTATTTGAATTTTAGTTTTCACTCAAGAAAGAATTATACTTTTTAATAGCTTCCTCAATCTGATCTACAGAACAGGTTTTATTGAATTCAGCCTCACCAATTTTCTTCAATAAGGTAAAGTTGATTTTAGAATCATCATTCTTCTTATCATGACGCATCCATTCGATTAAATCGGGAAGTTCACTTTCAGCTATCGCTTGTAAAGGGAAAATACCTTTTAAGCTCGCAAGGACAATTCCACACTCATCATCACTTAAGTCATTGGTCATTTGCGAAAGTATAGTCTCCACAGCCATTCCGATGGCGACCGCTTCACCGTGCAATAAATCCCCACCATTCAGCAATGCATTGCTTTCTAAAGCATGTCCTACGGTATGTCCGAAATTCAGAGTTTTTCTTAAACCTTTCTCTTCCCAATCTTGTAGGATAATCTCATTTTTTATCGAAATTGATTTATGAAGTAGAGCTGTTAAATACGTTTCATTCTGTAAATCCATTTCAGCAAGGAAAGTCCAATAGTCAGCATCTGCAATAAGGGCGTGTTTACAAACTTCAGCCAAACCACTCACCCAATGTCTTTCGGGTAAAGTTTTAAGAAACTCTGGATCTACTAAAACAATATCTGGATTTTTAAACAATCCAATTTGGTTTTTATGTCCATCTAAATCGACTGCTAGCTTCCCTCCAACAGAGGCGTCAACTTGAGATAATAAGGTTGTAGGAATATGAAAAAAGCGAATCCCTCTTTTATACAAGGAAGCAATCATACCACCCATATCGCAGACTACACCACCACCCAAATTAACGATAATGGCGTTTCTATCGGCATTAGATTCGCCAATTGTAATCCAAACATCATTACAAATCTCTAAGGTTTTATTCTGCTCCCCCGATTCAATCTCGATCAATTCTGAACCAATAAGCATCGGTACATGTTCAATAAGATGCGGAAGACAATAGCAAGAAGAATTCTCATCACAAAAGATAAAAATCTTAGAATATTTCCCTTGAAAATCTTCGAGTATGCAATTGAATTCTTGTAAAACCTCGTTTCCTATATAGATGGAATACTTATCTGATTGAATTTCCACAAAAAAGCCTTTTAGATATTTAAAAACAAAGATAGAAAAGCTATTTTCACAGCCACAAAAACAGCAAGTAATTTAGTTATATTTGCAGCAACAAAGCGGGAATATGGTATCGTTTAACAACACAGAAATAGCTTTTAGTTCGAAGTCGAAATTACAACTTCGTAAAGCATACTATTTATTCAAATTAATGGGACACCCATTTCTTTCGAAAATGGGTGGGAAAGCGGCTGAATTAGCTATCAGTCTTCACTTACCTATAAAAGGAATCATAAAGAATACTGTATTCCAACAGTTTTGTGGAGGAGAGAGTATGGAAGAGTGCTCTATAAGAATAAATGAACTTGCTCAATACAACATCAAAACCATTCTGGATTATTCTGTAGAAGGAAAAGCTTCGGAAAAAGACTTTAACCGCACGATGAAGCAGACTTTGGCTTCGCTTGATTTTGCCAATAAGAATACGAATATTCCTTTTGCCGTTTTTAAAATTACGGGCGTAGCTCGTTTTGAATTACTCGAAAAAGTAAACTTCGGAAAAGAACTCACAGAGGAAGAGCATAAAGAATACGATAGAGCTTTACATCGCATTAATAAAATTTGCAAAAAAGCTTCTCAGTATAAAATCCCTGTGATGATTGATGCTGAAGAAAGCTGGATTCAAGATGCAATAGATGGTATTGTTGAAGACATGATGAAAATGTACAATAAGGAAACTGCCATTATATACAACACACTTCAAATGTATCGTCACGATCGCTTAGACTACTTCAAAAAAGCGCATAAAGACTCTAAACACAATGGTTATTTCATCGGGATGAAACTCGTTAGGGGTGCCTATATGGAAAAAGAAAACGATCGTGCACAAAAAATGGGTTACTCTACACCCATTCAGCCCAATAAAGAAGCTAGTAATAGAGATTATGATTTGGCATTGGAGTATGCCTGCGAGAATATTCACGGAATTTCAATTTGCGCAGGGACTCACAATGAAGCAAGCTCTCAGTATTTAATTAAACTGATGAATCTTCATAAAATTGAGAAAGGAGATTCTAAAATTTATTTTGCACAACTACTTGGAATGAGTGATCACATCAGTTATAACTTAGCTGCTGATGGATACAATACCGTGAAATATGTTCCTTACGGGCCTGTAAAAGATGTGCTTCCTTACCTAATCCGCCGCGCAGATGAAAACACATCTATTGCAGGACAAACGAGTAGAGAATTAAATCTTATTATCCAGGAAAGAAAAAGAAGAAAGGCTTAAAGACACTCACAATTTAGTGCCTCTACATTCAGTATAGTAGTTATGCTATCGCAATCATCCACATTAAAGTTAGAAAACTTGGCTTCTTCCACCTCAATAAGATAAGTTCTGCATTGACCTTTTACATCACTTGCTCCGAAATCAACATCTAAATCTGAATCTTTAAATACTCTTTCAAAAGAACTCTCAGTTAATCCCAAACAGTTTAACTGACATTTAGCTTTCTCAGAAAATTGTAATTCTTGTGCACGTAAATGTTTTACTGTTCTTGCATTTGGCAAGTAAGAAAAATCGATATCTCGATCTCCAAAAAATAGCATAGAAGCTACTATACCGAATCCAATACCAATCAAATAGAAAAAAAATCGTCTTAACACAGCTTTTGTTTTAGTGCCCCAAAAGTAGTCTTATTTCCTTGTATGGCAATTCAAACCACACACCTATTCCT